>Ga0137298_10623_pt1 | contig 26814 bp, 39 predicted proteins | sample RamsorincwithD2O_2_FD_97182 | JGI IMG/M metagenome (GOLD analysis project Ga0137298, IMG submission 97182) | Mouse cecal microbial communities from Vienna, Austria - Glucosamine amended with D2O | ecosystem: Host-associated > Mammals > Digestive system > Large intestine > Cecum | place: Austria...
TTCAAACTCCCCCTGTTAATAACAAACTAATAACAAATTACTTAATCTAATTTTATTACATTATTTCTCTTGACATTTATTTCCATATGGTGTTATACTGTTTTCGTACAAAGATAAAGAGGGAAAAGTTAAAATCGCGTACGGAAAAAAAGACTAAATCTTGAGGAGGATTTGGTCTTTTTTATTTTTATATGTATTGCTTTTTTGTCAATTTTGTGTTACACTAATATTAGGTTTGAAAATACTAAAGAAAGGAGGATGTAAAAATGATTACTTTTGATCAATTAGAAACTTTGAAAGCTAAGTATACTAATATACTTTCTAAGAAACAAGAAGAAATTGACACTATTTCTTCTCGTTTAGAAAAAGCTCATATTGAAGCTGATATTTTTCAAGAGCTTCAATACAAAGGCGATTATTTCAAAAATAATTACACTGCTTTGACCCAACAAGAAAAAGATTTGAATGACCAGCTACAAGAGCTAAAAAAGAGCATGAAAATATTGCAACTGTTATTAGCTTTATATCTAATAAAATAGAAAGCTTGTAAAATCAAAAAAGACAGGTATAATCCCCTGTCTTTTACTTTTATATCTTATTTGAATACTCCAAACAAACCCAACCGGAAGGTGTTAGCCCCCAGTTACTAATTACTTTCTTTACCGTAAATTTTACGCCTTTAACATATCCGCCTTGTTTTTGGGCAGAAGGCGTTAATTGTTTTATTCCTTTAATCTTATACTTTGTTCCTGGTCCTGTTCGAACGTTGAGTTTACTGCAATTTACAACATAAGTACCAGTTGTATAATTTTGTTTTGGCATCGAAATAGTAACTGCATCAAGTCGCTTGGTATAATCGAGACAAATCCAACCATCGTTGGTTTTGCCCCAATTATTATTTTCCGCTTGGATATGTACCACTTTCCCATTAGGATATGCGCCTAATCTTGAATAGGATGTACTCGCACCAGAACGAATTTTAAGACCACTTTTAGCGGTAACCCTAACATTATAATCTGCAGTCTTAATCGTGCTCATATTTTGAGATACGCTTGTAATAGTTGTGTTATTTTCTTTGATTTCTTCCCTATCGTTCTTAAAACAAAAGTAGCCTTTTGCATTTCCATATTTCTTAAAATTATCAATACTCACATATACCGTGTTACCTCTTAATTCGGCTTTACCTTGTCTTGTAGCCGTTTCAAATTTTCCCGTATAAAGATACGGATCATAAATTTTAAGGTAGCCATCTTCTTCTCCAACAATCACAATGAAATGTCCACCGTATGTGAACAGCCCATTGCCGACACTGGCAATTACATAGTTATTATCATGTAATTTTTCAACTACTGTATTCAAACTAGAGGTTTCCTGGTACTCAATTTCAAAAACATCAGCAGTCCAACGAAACGCACTCCAATAGGTTCCAGAATTATACGACCTGTAACCATATTCTGTGTATAATCTAGACATCGTATCTGGAGTAATTGTTCCTTTAATACTTGATACCACCATTGCTGCGGAAGTTGGTCCGCAACCACTAGATCCTATCGTTTGTGAATAATCTCCATGATTGCTATACATCGTGTTTTTCCACCTGGAGTCTACTTGAGAATAATATGTAAGCCCAGCGTATTCTCCTAAGGTAACAGTAGGAGCCTTATCAGAGCCGTTATATGCTATCTCGCCTTGCTCTTCAAAAGCCTCCGCTTCTGTCTCTTGAACTTCGAGGACCTGCTCGTCCGCTTCCTCTAGTTCTGGAAGTTCGGTTGTAGACAAATTGCTGTCTTCAATAATATTTAGGATGGTTTCTGCTCCATCTGCAATTTTGTTAATCTCTTCATCCGTATACTCCACTCCAAAGAAAATTGCCATTACTGCTAAAATAAGCGTAATAATGGCAATGATAATATTTCTTTTATTTCTCATTCTGCTTGTCCTCCTCTTTTTTATTTTTCAAAATATCTCCTAATCTGCCTAGGTCTACTCCTGCCTTTTTTAGGTTCTCTAAAATCGACATTACTTCCATTAAACAGATGTAAATTGTGATGGACTGTGCCACAAATCCTAAATTAAAGGCAAATTGGATTACATAGCCTAGTAAAATAACAAGTGTTAATAAGAATTTATGTAGCAATCCTTCTCTCATTTTCTTACTTTCTACACATTTGTTAATAAGTGCTTGTACATAACCTGATATAACATCAATTACGATAAAAATAAATGGTGTAGCAATTTGCCACGCCATCGTACTAAAATTTACATTATTTAATAATTCTTCCATATATTCTCTTTCCTTTCGTTTAATTTTTTACATAAAATACATCTACAATTCCATAAAAGGAACTTCTGTCTTGTGTTGCCACAATCGCTATCCTATATTCTGATATTATTGATAGTGAAATACTTGCCGAATTATCCCTAGGGTCTATATATGGCAGCGGCATCGCGTTTGCCTGTGATGTCTTATTTTGTGCAAATCCTTCTGGCTTTCTTGTCCAATGTACATTGGATAAGCCTGTTTCTACTACTAACGATGTAGCATTTGGAAGAGTTCCGCAATTTATTCGTTTACGGTATTCGACTTTACCGTCAATCGTCTTGCCTGTTACAGTTTCTTCTCCTGTTGTAACTTCTATAGTTTTTGTAGATTTATTTTTCCATTCTGTCCACACACCTTGTACACATTGTCTTTCAAATTCTTCCATTTCCTTAATTTCTTGTGATACTTTTGAAGCGTTTTGAATTATATAATTATCATCTAGAGCAATCGTTGTTATATAAAAAGAATTGTTTGGTATTGGTGTATTCAAACTGTTTGCATTTACATACATAAATCCTGTCTTCTTTACAGTATCTAAATCCACACTATCTTCTTTTACATTCTTAAATTGTCCCTGCTCGACAAGGTCTAATTCATTTTTCATTTCAACAATTTTATTGTCCATATCTGTTTGCATTTTATTAAGATTATATGCCGATAAAGGTGTAACACCTTCATACACTGCTGGAGTTATTGTTCCATCTTCATTGACGTGTGCTGGAGTAACCAACGTTCCATCTTGCCATTCAACCATTTTTGCTCCTTTCCGAATAAAAAAATAAAGCCCTATTTGGCTTCTAATTCTTCTATCCTTTTAGTTAGTTTTTCAATTTGTTTTTGTTGCTCTTGCATCGCTTTCGAGATTGTTGCTATGATAGGCAATTCATTCATGTAGTATCTTTCTTCTGCTTGCTCTGTTTTTTCACGCTTAATAACAAAATTAGGGTCAATTTTCTCCATTTCTTGAGCAATGTAGCCAATATCGTAATGCTTGTTATCTTCCTTCTTTGTGAATTGTCGGTGTTTTATTCTCATGATCTTATTTAATGCGTTTGTTGTACTATTTTTAATATTTTTCTTTATTCTTCGGTCTGAAGAAAAGTTATTAGCCCAAATATCTCCATGTACATTTAGTCCTCCATGAATATCTGCTGAATAATTTGGATATACGCTAAAACTAACCTTATTGTTAATTGAGCCTAATTGCATGCTTCCTGAACTCATCAAAAAACTACCATCATCCGTTAGCATAATTGGTCCTATCTTAAAAGTATTAGCACCTCCTGCATTCGCAAAAAATCTAATTGCTCCATTTAGGATGTTTATGGCATTATTAGATAAATCGTTATTAGGAATAATGTTCAGTAAAGTATCTCCTGTTTCTGTATTAGTAAAACTCAATGTATTTGTTAGTGGGTCAGCCTCAATTCTTACATTCCCAGCAATTATTCCTCCACCAATTCCACTTAAAACTAAGTCGCACATATTTAAGACTATTTGTCCATAAAAATCGTCCGAGTCTTGGCCTGCCATTCTAAAATTTTCAATAAAAAATACTGGAAAGAACGCCCCATCACTCTTAGTCGTTATTCCCCAAGCCATACCATTTTTTATGTTTTGCCCATATTCTCCATCCACTGAGAAGGATATATATTTTTTATTGTCTATTGTTTTTACTCCAACACTTCCAAATTCAGTGTTACTGGCAAAGAAGTGTTGTCCTGTTTTATTTAGAACCATCAATCGTTGTTTCGTTTGATTTAGAATTTGTAACTCTCCATTGATGAACTGAATTAACTCTGCGATTTTATTCCAGGCTATCTGTACATGTTGATAATTTTGCTCTATTTTAGTTCCTAGTTCATCTTCTCCAATTTTCTTTTTCACTTCATTACTAATGGTCTCTGATGTTAGTTTTATGGCTGCTTTCATTTCTTCTGTTGTGGAATATTCATCTAACTTTTGAGTAACATTAAACTCAATATCTTTTACTGTTTGCTTCATTGCTGAACCTAGTTCCACCTTTGTGGCATACTGGTTATTAAAATCATTATCTGTTAAGTATTCTATATTGAATTTATTACCAGACATATCCTCTAAATAAATATAATTTTTCCCTTTGAACAGTTCAATATCTAAGTCTTCCACTTGTTGCTTGACTGGTTCATCTAAAATAGATAAAACATGATATTCTGATAGTTTTAATCTTCTTATCACATAATCTTCATCTTTTGTGATAATTAAACTATCATAAACATTACCTTTACATCTTAATTCTTCAATATCAATTTCGTATATTTTCTTTTCATTTGTAGGATTTGTCATTGGTTGTTTGTCTACGATTATCTTGTATTTCATTTTTCCTCCATAATAAAAGCACCTACTGACCAGTAGGTGCTTTTGCTTGTTTTATAATTCCTCACATAATAGGCTTTTCATTTCTTCTCGAAGCTGTGCTATTTCTTCGTCTACTTTCTTCGCTTTTTCATATCTATCCTGAAAAAGTTTAAGATTTTGTTGAAGTGACTCTATCGCAAAAGGATTTTTTTCTGTTTCTAATAATTGCTTTATTTCATTTATCTTTTCTTGTATTGCCAAATGGTCTTGTGGCATCTTTGATAACTCATCTAGTCTAGGTTCAATTTCGCTTATTCTTTTATTTCTCGTTTCAATAGTTTGCTTAGTCCTCTGTAACTCGTCTTCTACTTCCTTAATTTTGGCTGTGTCTGAGTTTTCTTCAACAGATTTTACCTGCTCTTTTAAGTTGCTTATTTGAGTATCTTTCGTCTTAACCTTTCTTTCTAATGAATTAACCTTTGATTGTAGACCCTCGATTGTATCAGTTTTACTTGAATTTTCGTCTTCAAGTGTGGCTACTTTTGTTTCTAACTCCTCAATTTTACTTTGCATACCAACAATAGCATTTTTTATATCTTCAAAATCTTGTGTCTGCTGTGCATTACTTTCAAAACGACTAACAGATACATTTTGGTTGTTTTGGCTACTTGCTACAATAGAGTTGTATGTGATACCTACAACTACTCCTGCTGTTAGCAAGGTTCCTATAAAAAGATATGCCTTATGTTCTAATATTTTCTTTATCATTTCAACTCCCCCTTTTAACGGGAGATTATCATAAAACTGCTGTTATGTCAAATGAGGTGTTGATTAAGATGTATATTCTCTGATGGGTATAAACTGCTAAAAGGAAATAAATTACTTTCATAAGTTGCATTTCCCTGTATCTCAAAATTCAAGGCATTTCCTGCATTTGCATCTGAAACTTCTAATTGTGTATATCCACTTGCGTTCCTTTTGTAATCAATAATATTCCCTACATTCTGCTTAAAGCCTTCAATATCTTGCTCTGCTTTCGCAATTTTTTCTTCATGCTCTGTTGATTTATTGGTTAATTGCTCTATTTTCAAATTTTGTTTATCGACTAGTATATATGCTTGATTTATTCTTCTGTCTGTATTATCCGCACATTTATAATCGGTTTCTGTTTCTTTTGGAGCATCCATGTATAAAGTTTCTTCTATTCCATCGTCAAAAGATATTTCATTATTAAGTAAAATTACAGAATATACATTTCCAGACAATTTGAAATTAAACCTATCGTATGCTTCTAAAAATAAAATACCTTTGCTTTTCACATCAAAAGTATAAAATCCAAAAGTTTTTAAGTAGTTCCACATTTCATCTATATATAAATCTCTATCATTTGTACTTAATAATTGATTGTCTGAAATCCTATATTCATGTAATCCATTTATTTCGATATTATCTGCATTTTTTCTGTAGATATTATCACTTTCTTCTGCACGACTAAATACTAAAGAATTGATAAAGTATTTTTCTCCGATTGTAATATTATCTTCATCAAGATAAGTTTCGTCTATATTTTCATTTGTTTCAACTGGATAAAGCAAATAAAATTCTTCTTCAATAAAGAGTAATGCACTACAAGTTATTGTAGCAATTTCGTCCAAGGCATCTCTAAAAGTATAGCCTATATCTCTATGTAATGTTGGATCTACTAATTTCTCTGAGTTAATAAAAGTGGCTGGAATATTTTTTATATCCCAACCTAGTCTTTGACATATCTTTATTAGATATTCCCTTACTTTCAATTTTGTTGTTAATTCAAGGTCATAGTCAATCATAGCATCTAGCATTTTATCATAAGCATCAATTTCATAGGAATTAGTATCTTCATTTCTTATACAACTTTTTACAGTGTAGGGATTATATTTTATATATTCATAAGTAGGCTCATTTACCTTTATTCCTACACTTATTTCTATTTTAGATTTTTTAGCAACAGCATTTTTGCTGTCGATTTTAACACTTTGCATGATAGTCTTAAATAGATTTGCATTAAATGATGGTTTAACTGAATTAAAGTTATCTAAATCCTCTTCTACTTCATTTACTTTTATCTTAAAATCTAGTTGTCTTCCATAAGTACGAATATCCTCTTTGAATTGTGATGTTACATTTCTCATAGATAGTACTCCCTTTTCTTGTTCGCAATAACGGCGGAACTATAACCTTCTACTTTTCCTAAGTATTTTTGGTTCATTTCCTGATCGTTAGAATAACAAGACATATTTACTATTTTCTTTTTTAAGTCTGGATTATAGAATGTAACCTTGTTTTCTGCTTTATTAAAAAGAGATAGGAGCATTCCTACCTCTTCTTCGTTTAGTTCATGAAAAGTCATTGTTATTTTTGGGTATATTCCTTTCAATGTTCCTGAATTGTCCCCAGACAATGCTCTTCCTGTGTCTTTTCCCATAATTTTATGGTATCCAAATTTTGCTTCTGTCAAGTATTGAGCAATCTTCACACCATCTATAATTAAACTGTCTTTATTTATTAGCATTTTTATCCTCCGTTCTTAGCAAAAGCAAGTTCTTGCTTTCTTTTAGCCATTCCTCGTTGTACAGTTCTTCCATCAATGTTAAGAATATAATATCCTCCACCATTTGCTCCTATTTTGGTTGCTAACTTATCTGCAATATAATCCAAATACTCTAAGTTATTTTCCAATGGCATTACTGCTTCTGCTCCCGCTTCTCCTATAATTGCTGGTGTTGGTCCTCTTACTACGGTTCCTTTTGCTAACAATGGAATTTCCTTTATGTTAAAGCCAAAGGTCTTTCCTCCCAAGCCCGGAACCCAGTCTGGAACATCAAAGTGTATTTTATTTGCTCCACGAATTAAAGAGTTTATTCCACGAATAATTAAGTTTAATGGTGCTTTTGCTATTGACCACAAAGTATTGAAAATTCCGTTGAAATATTTGTTGGAAACCTTCTAGTGCCATCTTCATATCGCCTGTGAAAATCCCAGTAAATACTTTTCCTATTCCTTGAATAATATCTGAAATTCCGACCAAAAACTCCGTTGCACCAATTCCCAGACAGTTTCAAAAGGAGCCATCAAAATTCCAGTTAAAGCCGTAAAAATTCCGTTCTATAACACGAATGTTGGATTTAACACTTTCCACGATTAAATCCCATGCACCCTTTATGAAATTCCAAACTGGAGATATTATATGGTCATAAATCCATTGTCCTATTGGCTCCAAGAATGCCTTTATTTCATCCCAGTGTTTATAAATAGCAAGACCTATCGCTGCAACCAACAAAATAATACCAACAATTAACGCTGGTATTCCACCAATAAGAAGTAATACTGCTCCAACAACAAGGGCAATTCCGTGCAAGGATTGTCATAAAATTTTCCCAGGTTGGATCATTCAAATAATCTATAACTCCCTGGATAATAAAGGCAATCCCGTGCTATTGCTGCTGCAATTCCGTGCTATCGTAACCCCTAATGTTCCTCCGGACAACCAATGCAATTCCTCCTAGAACAACAGATAAACTCAGTAATACATTTGAGAAATTCTCCCAAGTTGGATCATTCAAGAAGGTCATAATGTTTTGAATTAAGCTGACTAATCCCATTATTGCAATTCCAATTCCAAGCGATTGTATTCCTGAAAATCCTAGTTTTAACGCAAGTAATCCTCCGGCTATTCCTGCTAATGCTGCAATAACAATGTCTTTATTGTCAATAATCCATTGTAACCATGCTGGAACTTCTCCCTGCGGCATACTTAAATCTGTGCTTGGCGTTGCTCCTGCTACTCCTCCACCTCCAGATGATGAAGCATTGTCTGATAATACATTCATTTCATCAAAGCCTTGTAGTGACTTCTGTATTTCTTTTGCTGCTTTTGCTGTTCCACTAGCACTTTTCTGCATTTTTTGAAAATTCTTCACGCTAGCATTTCCAAACAGGTTTATTCCAAACCATGCACTCACAATGGCATTCACATAACCAAGCACTGTATATAATAATCTAATTAGTGCTTGAACTGCTGGAATAACTAAACTTACTAAACAATACCTCATATACTCAAAATCTGCTACTATTTGAGGATTATATTCTTTAGCCGCATTCATAGCACTTCTTACTAACATCCATGCAGACCTTATTCCTACAACAGCCATAGCCATTTTCCCGATTTTGCCAATACTTGACTGAATACTATTTCCTACGGTGTCCATTTCTTTTCTTACTTTGTCTAGTTTAATTTGCTCTATTTTTTTCTTAAATTGCTCTATCTTCGTATTGTTTTCTGTTTGCTTATCTTTTATTCTTGCAAGTTTTGTATATACCTTATCAATCTTAGGTGCTTGCTTATCGATTTCCGCTGTTATCTGTTTATACTTAACATTAACTTTATCGATTTCTTGGCTTATTTTTGAATATTCTGGTACTTTAGTATTGCTAAGTCCACCAACTTGTCCTGTTGATAGATTTTGCTTTTCTTTCGTTAGTTCTTTAATTTCTTGTCTATATTTGTCAGCCTGTTGCTGTAATTTTTCATATTCATTTATTTCGTTTTGTAATGAACTTCGTTCATTACTTTTATTTGTATTCTCTTTTTGTAATTTTTTAATTTTATTTTCTAGTTCTGATACATCTTTGTCAATTCCCGAGTTGTCTATTTTAGTTTTTATTTTCAAATAACCATCCATTCTAACCTCCTTTTAGTTGTTCTCTGAAAAGTGCGTCTAGTCTTTTCTCTTCCGAAGTCTTACGGTATGGTTCCTTATGTAATTTTTTCTTTAACGCTACTTGCTCTTTTTGTTTCTTCCATTTTTTCTTTTCTTTACTGTCCTTGATTTGTGATATGTCAAAATCTCTAACAAATCGCACTCTGTTGAATATACAATTTTCTGTCAATCCGCATAATAAATCGTAAAATTGATACCAGTGCATTTTGGTTTTAGATAAATCAATATGATAATCACTAAAAAAAGAAGCCTGTATGTAATTCCAGTCTTGCTGAAAATCCATGTTCACTTCTTCTTGTTGGTTTTTTTCGACTTCTTGTGTGTCTTTTTCACAACTTAGATATTTTAGTGCAATATTCATTAGTTTGTTCCAGTCTCGAGGATTATCCAAAGCATCATCGCCAAACAGTAAATATAAAATTGCTAATGCTCTTTCGTTATCTGAAACATCACTTTCGGCTATTTCGTTGCATCGAAGTGCAATGCTAAAGTCTGTGTTGATTTTATATATTCTATTCTCTACTTGGGCGCATTGAGGATATTTAGTCATCTTTCAATACTTCACTTTCTCTTACTTTGTATTTTTCTTTAATTCGGTCTGTCATATCTGAAAGTGTTAAGTGCATTTTGTCATAGTATGGCTTTAACATTTCATCTATGTCATCCCACATTTCCCAGTATGGACTTTTTCCATTTAAGAATTTTCTTGTTCCTCCTTGGCCTAAGAACATATCCATTGCAATTTCCATGTCTTTATAAAACTGCTTTACTGCTTTTACTCTCGCCTCATCATTTGCACTTAATCTGTTCTTTCCTTTTTTTTGGTCTGGTTTCTTATCTATGATAATGAATTGCCCTTTCAAGTTCTTCTTTGCTGTATCGACAGCATTTATACATTTGTTGTATTTTAATGGCAAGTTGATGTCTCCCAAATCAAACTCTAAAAATACTTCGTTTCCTGCTACATCTTTTATTACATTTTCGTTTTCATCTTTTAGTCCTAATTTCAATATGTCTTTTCTCTTTTTTAATGTGATATATTCCATTTTTCCTCCAATAAAAACAGAAACACTTACATCTTAGTAAGTGCTTCTATTTTTTCTTATTTAATTACTTGCTGCGGTTTCTTCAGTAAAAGTAGGTACACCATTATTGAATGTAACTTTTCCGAATTTTGGGTCGCCTTGCGGCTGAATTTTATATTTTATTTTACTATCTTCGCCACCTTTTCTGCTGTCACTGTCTATAACTATTATAACTTTGAAAAGTCTTGCTCTGTATTTCGGAGTTTCTCCTGTTTCATCCACTCGGTATTTATCTATTTCCAACTTGTCAGTTTCAAGATCTGTTCCTGTTTTCATGTAATACTTTAAGTTGTCAATATAATCAAATACCTCGTCTCCTTTTAATGCAGTTTGCTCATAATCTGAACTTAATGAGTATCCGCCAACAGAATGTCGTTCATTTTTCTCGATAACCCAATGTTCATCTTTAGTTTTTGCTCCGTAAGAGTTTTCAATCTCTTCAATTCCTTGTCCTATGATAGCCCATTTAGGTGTAGTTGCTTTTGGTGTTACATTTAAGAAATCTACTTGTGATGTGTTGTCTAATCTTTCAAGTTGTTCTTCTTTAATTTCTGGCATTTTACTTTCCTCACTTTCTTGATTTTCTTGGTTTAATGAGTTAATCTCATTTTCTTCTATGTTTTGGTTTTCTTCCATATCTTACTCCTCTACATGATAATTTAAGAAGCATTGTATGCGATAAATTGCTTCATTTGAATTTGTTGCAAAGATATATCCATTTGTCGTTGCTCCAATTTTATATGCTCCAGGTACATCTGGAAATATCTTTTTCTTATTGTTGCTTTCTAACCATTTTTTGAAATTTGCAAAAAACCTTGAATTATCTATATTGTTTTGAATATCCTCATTCCAACGCAACTTACTGTCAAATGTGAATAGGAATTGCATATCTCCTCCAACAATAAACATCTTTAATGTTGGATTGTATCCCGTATTTTCATTTATAGAGTATGTGTTAATTTTGTCAGCTAAGTATTCAACATTTAATTCTGCAAATTCTTTGAGATAAGGGCATTTTGCTATATATTCTCGTACCTTATCAATAATTGCTGTTTCCTCATTTTTTAATAAATTCTTTTCTTCATTCATTATTTATCAATCTCCTTTTGTCCCGCACTTAAAATATCTTCAAAATGGTCGGCTAGCATCCTTTCAACAAAATGATCTCCTCTCAAAGCTCCTCCATGATAGTTTAGTTTCTGTCCACTTGGCACTTTTTTTACTCCTGGTCTACTCCAAAATCTTCCGCTTATTGGATCGTGGAATGCTCCTATTTTGTACTTAGGATCTATATACTTCTCTCCTTCATGCTGGTAATGAGCATAAAGAGTGTTTATATCAATTTCTCCACTTCCTACTTTAGTAGAACGATACATTGACATTATCATTTGTTCCTCATCATCCATAGGCATATATGGCTCCATAAGGTTCATAAACGAACTATCGATTACTTTTTGTGTTCTTCCGCCTTCTAATCCATATTTATCTACTATTTGTTGCTTTTGAATGCTACTAAAAGCAATCTCATAATCAATCTTCATATCATTCTCCTGTTACGGAAAAGTGCCACATATCTTCACTTCCATAGTCTTTTTTAGCAATATTTTTTATTTTGAATATTTCTTGATAAATCTCTAATACTTGACCTATAGAAGTAAAATCATTTATAACACCTTTTACTAAATAATCATCTGGCTTTAATGTCCATGTTTTTTGTTCCTTCTCAAATTCTAGCGGTTCTTGATATGGCTCATTTCTGCTATCATGAATTAGTATGTTAGCGCTTAGTCCATCTGATTTAGTTAGCTGCGTTCCATTTATTGATATTCCATTGTTAGAACTCCAAAATCCTTTTAGGTGTGTTACCTTGTATTTTGTTTTCTTTTCGGTTTTATCAAAATATTTATTTATAATGCTTATATCTTTATTAAATATGTCCTCCATACAATAAACACCTTCTATCTAATAATCCTGTGAATAATAGATAATTCTCTATTTCCTCCTGGATCTTTCTTTTTTGGTTAGAAATTTCTTCCTCTAGTTCTTTAACATTAGTAATTTTGGCATAGTTCCTTGATAGGTCTCCGACTTTTTCACTGGTAATAATCTTATCTTTTGAACTATTACTTGTTAACTTTAATTTGTGGCTCTCCAATTGTTCGATTTTATATAAAATATCAGCAACAGAGCAAGTTGCTGATTGTACTTCATCTTCATATCCTGTAATATCTCTATTTAGGATATTGTTTCGTACTTCCTGACTTGCTCTTGTTACTACTTTATTAAACTCGTCTTCACTTAAAGTTCCTTTATATTCCTCACTATAATACTTGTAATCGGTGTATAGTTTTATCATAATAAATCAACTCCTATGATACTGGAGTTTCTGGAGTTGTTGACTCTGTTACAATATGTTTTTTAATAATAAGTTGTTTAGGGCTATTTACTCTAAATGCTGTATTATATTCGACTTGTGCTTTTGTTCCTGAGAAGAGTTCGCTATCTATTAGTCTGTATGTTTCAAAATTATCTAGGATTGATGTTGCTTTACTGTAACCAACAATAAAATCAATTCCTCTCAAGTCTACTGTTTTTTCTGCTCCGGTATGGTCGTAATATGTTGCTGCTTTTTTATCGAAAGAATTACATTCAAGGATATTTAGTCCAAACCTTTTCATCAACTGTCCAGATTGAACTGCTGGGTCCATCACTTGTGCTAAACCTAGGATATTTAACAAAATAGAGTAAATATCTGTAGACACCATAGCGAAGTTTGCTTGCCCATGGTTATCTTTCACTTGCTTTCTTAGTGCCGTTAAGATATTAACTGCATTGTTTTTAACTACTGTCGTAGTATCTTCAAGCACTGTTCCTTCACTTGACATACAAGCAAGTCCAGAATATTGTCTACCTTGTTTAGTCTTGTTCAAAGCATTTGCTAATTTTATTTCTCCTAAAGCAAATGACACTGCTGCACTTTGAACACCATAAATTTTGTCAGACTTTTGGAAATTATTATTGAAAGCGATGGATATTAAATCATCTTTTGGTGTTTCATCTTTGAAATCTCTTCCTGGTTTTCCTGGTTTAACTTCTTCTCCATCATCTAATTTATGTACCATGATTTGTCCTGCTGGACCAATATCATAATCCTCAGTATAAGTTACTTCTGGGATTAGCACCGTATCTGTATATAAATTTGGTTCGACACTTGCTGAATATCTAGTGTCTACATTAAGTTCTCCATATAATGGCATAATATATTACCTTCTTTCTTTTTTATTTTTTATAATAAGGGTTGTTGGCATATTTCTTGTCCATATACTCCTTATCTGGGTTTGTAACAACAGTTACACGGTTTTGAGAAAAACCAGTTGTTGCTGGTTTTGTTTCTCTTTGTGTATCAACGATTGGATGCTCTTTGAGGTAGTTTTCAAGATTTTCTGTAAAATCCCCATCCATTTTGCTTAATTTGAATTGGATAAATTCTGCTTTCTCAAAATCTACTCCTTTTTTCATAATCTCAAGCATTTGTCCTTTTGCTTCGTTTTCTTGCTGTACTTTTTGAGCCTTCGCAAATTCTTCTTGTCTTTTCTGTTCCTCTGTTTTCTGTGCTTCCTTCCAGTCGTTAAATGTCTTTAATTCTTCTTCCGTTGGTAAGTTTTTTCTCTCTTTAGCCAACATTGCATTTACTTCCTCTTGTGTAAAGGTTCTCGGTCCTTGCGAACCTTGTCCTTGATTATTTACCTCAGTTTTTCCTCCAGGCTGAGTAACTGGCACCTCAGTTTTAACTTGTCCTCCAACAGGCTGAGTAACTGCTCCTGTGTTGTCTGTTGTAGTTCCTCCTACAACTTGATTTGTGTTTTGATTTTCTTGTCCTTCCATGATAAAATACCTCCATTTTTATTTTCGAGTAACGAGTAAGTCTCGCTCCTTTGTTATTCTTTCACGTCTGTAACAAAGTAAAAAGACATATAAAAATAGACATTCAATCGAATGTCTATTGCTTTTTTATTTTATTCCTCTATCTTTCAAAATCTTGTCAAATTCCTTTTTAGCTGCTTCTCTTTCTTCTTTTGAACTTTCTTCATGTCTTACAACTTTAGCCCCAACATCTTCATGCCATCTGTAACTTTGAAATGGATTGTTTTCCTCTTTTTTATTCTTCATTTATATCCTCCAACAAAATATGATATGTATCTTTTATTTTTTCTGCTTCTTTCACTCTAAATAGTGAACCTCTTTTGAATAAAATCTCTTGTTCCTTAGGGTTGTATTTTCTTATGTCTCTACCATTTTTTGAATTTATATATAATTCCACATTGCTTATACGATTATATCGTTCTCCTGTTGTTGTTGATGTATAGGCTGGATATTCTATTATATTTCCTATTTCATGTTGTTTTAGAAATTCATTTAATTGTTCTTCATTTAATTCTAATGAACGCGTTACTAGTCCATCAAATCTAGGTATTTTGTTCAATGCTTTATCTAGGTCGTTTACCATTTCTTTTTCATCATCGTTTAGATCTATTCCATTTCTTAGTTTTTCATTTACAACATAGAAATCTGAGCTAATATATTTATTCATTGCATATTGTTCTTTTTCGCTTAGCATTATATCATCTTTTTGTACTTTTGTCATTTTCTCCACATTTTCTCTTGAAAATGTTCGCTTCAAATTGTTTTCTTCTATAAATTTCTTATTTCTAAGTTGCCATTCTTTCACTTTGTCTTTACATTTTTCGTAATATTCCTTGTCTTCTGCTGTTTTGAATATTCCTTCTTTTCTTTTCCATTTTCGGACACCTCGTTCTAAATATCTCTGCTGCTGCGATAATTTGTACTGTTCTTCCGCTTCTTCCTGTCTTATTTGCTTTAGTTCGCTCCCTCTTGCTGTTCCAAAGTATGGAGTTGGATAGTGCTTACAGTTTGGTCCTCCCATTCCATCTACTTCTCCAAGTCTTGTTACTTTGACCAAGTCTTTTCGCTTAATAATAGTACCCTGCCAAGGAAAGTGTTGTTCTCTACATCTAGTATGCTCTGACAAATAAATGTACTCGGCTTCTAATTCTTCTGCTACCTCCATATTGATACTATTAACTAAATTATGTGATGCTGTTAATAATTCTCGTCTTACTGCTCCTTCCACATCGTAGTTTCGTATTCCTGTTACTTTTCCATTTTCATCTACTGTTTTATATTTTAGAGTAGTAATTCCTTGATTTCCTAGTTCAACCAATGCTGTTCTTATCGCTTCCTGGTATGTTACTCCTTCTGTGGTCTGTAAGTAAACTTTTTCCATCACATCTAAATAGGCATCCCTTGTCGCATTTTCAATTTTGTCGCTAATTTCTAAAAACCTATTAGTTAAATCGTTATATGAGTGATTTACTAGATTTTGAACCGTTTGTTTTTGCATTAAAATAAACGGATTTATTTTAAGAAATCCGTCTTTATGTGCTTTATCTAAATCGTTCATATTAACTGAACTAACACCAATTTCATTAAGTGCTTTTTTTATCTCTTTTGGTGTTTTTCCTGTTGTTGTCGAGATATATTTCACGATGTCACTATTTAATAGCCCCAGTTCTTCTAGTTTTTGCATTCTCCAGTTGTCACTGTTGAGAAATTCCTCGTTTATTTTGAAGTGCTTTACAATCTCATTAAGTAAATTTATCTCTAATTCACAATATATGGCTATTATTTTTTCAAAGGCTTGTTCTTCCATTATTCATCTCCTGCTGTTTCTAATCCATCTGTGATTGTCTCTGCGATTATTTCTTCGTTCATCTGTTTTGCGAAATTCAATGCTTCTGCATCTTTCATTTTGCGAGTATCTCTAAAATACTGTGCCTTAGAAATTAGTTTAGAATTGTATTCTGCTTGTGCTTTCTTTTGTGTTTTATCTGTATCCTCGATAATCGAGTCGTCGTAAAATACGCTTACACTAAATTTTTGCGTTATTCCAATCAATTCTGCTATTGAATATATTAAGTTAATAATAGCCTTTGTTGTAATGTTTTGCTGCTTTTGTATTTTTCTGTATACATCACTATTTGAACTAATGACATTATCTGTATTTACATACACTTGCCCATCTTTGAATTTATAATAATTGTGTCCAAGCCCTACTTTGCTAGTTACAATATTTAGATTATATTGAACCGCCGCTGAAATATCTTCAATTCGCAAGTCTCCTGTACTTTCTTTTACAAGTTCTTTATTTTCTTCTCCTGGTACTGCATAAAAAGTAACATCGTTCGGGTCAAACGCCGGTACTGCTTCTCCATTGTCGTTAGTATTAAAACTTATTGCTCCAGTCCCTACATACACTCTTTTCTTTCCGAGGTAAATCTCGTTATCCATACTGTCGTATGCTCTGTCCGTTATGAACATTGCATCAATAGCATTTGCATATTTACTTATCCCGTAGGGGCTATTTATATCAAAGTTGTTTATTTCTGGAGTAAATAACATGCCAAATCGTGGCAAAAATGAATATGTATGTATTTCGGCAACTTCTTTTGGTATTTCAATTTCTTCAGTATGACCATCTTTTTCTAGTTTCTTAGCATTACGAATTACATATCCATCTTCTTCTAAAATGTGTAAATTAAAGTAATACTCATATCCACCTTTTACTGCTGTCTTTGACCAAAACAAGACATCTATAACTTCGTCTTCATTGGCTTTTAGAATAATAATATTAGGTGCTTTCATGTAGTTAATTTTTAATACTCCGTTGTCGAGAAAAGAGACAAAAGCACCAATTCCTAGCGCATTAACTAATTGCATCAATTTATTCGCATTGTTTAAGAAGTTGTTTTGTTCTAAGCACTGTTTGATTTTCTTTTCTACACTTTTATTACTGATTGTTATTTCTAGTTTTTCATTGAAAAAGAAATCCGCTAAATCTCCACAAATTTGTGTAGGTAATCCTAATGATTTTATTTTATATTTTACATATTGCTTGCCGTTATAGATTTTAATATTATATCTCTTAGTTGGTCCCTTGAATGTTTCTAGCCATTCATTTACTCTCGTCTCTTGCTGTTCATCTACGCAACTCTCATAACCGTTTTGTTTTAAGTATTCTTTTACTAATTTATCCATATCAATCTTCCTCTCTTATCAAGTTCGGTAGTATTTGTCTTATGTATTTCCATACGCCCATTACAGTATATCTCTCTGCATCCGAGCAATGGTCATTCTGCTTTATAGGTTCTTCTTTGCCCTTGTCTAATTTATCTTTGTCATACTCATACATATATCTTTCTGCGATTAAGTGTTTTTGCTTAGGACTTAGGAACAATCTCATGTATGACATAAGTTTTTGTACTCTACTAATACCTAATGCAACCGTATTATCTGCATTTGGTATTGATACTTCTGGACATATTCTTTTTATTTCTTCTGCTAATCCTTTCGCTGACGGATCTAAAAATAAAACAAGCAATTTCTTGCCTGTTTCCTTTTCAACTTTTTCTTTTAATCTTTTGAAATCCTGTGCATATTGACTTGGACTTTTCTGCTTTCCTTCATCTCGACCAGAATAGTAATATTCGTCTATTCCTCTTAAACATTTGTCTACGAAATCTAGTCCAAATATCTCAAAAGTAGTTGGGTTCATTTGTCCATAATCGCCACCCGCTACTAGGAATTTCATGTGGCTAAACTGTTCTTTAGTAGGCTCCTGTACCATACTATCTTCATTGAACATATAGTAAATCAATTCGTCTATTCCAGTACATAACCCTAACCATAACCAGTTGTACATTTTTATGTCTAATCTTTTTAACTCTTCTGCTGATGCAATTAGTTTTTTTCCAAGCCACTCTGGAGGTACATCTCGATAATCTGTATGTATACGAATACAATCTTTTCTTTTACACATTTTTTCAACCCATTGCATAATTGGTGCTTTTGGATTTCTAGGTGGGTTAAAGTAATATTCCATACAGAACTCGTCATCGTTTCCTCTGATGAAGGTAGCCTCAATATTCTGTAATTCATCTTCCCCTTCGCCTTTATTGAAGAACTCTGTTACTTCGTCTACAATTACTAATTTTATTGGTTTTTCTGCATCTATAATACCTTTTGTATCATCAATGCTGTCATTCCCCGTGAAGATGATTGGATTTCCATTTTTTTTATATCTTATCTCCATCGGGCTGACAGTAATTTTGAAATCGTTTTTGTCTAGTTTTAATCTATCTATCGCCCTCAGACATTCTTTGAATACTGTTTTTCTTAATTTGTTATGGGTTTTCCTAATGAACACAACCGCTGCATCATTATCACTAATTATTTTATGAATTGCTTTCAAGCCACCTCGGGACGATTTCGTTCCTGCTCTTCCAGATGTGAAGATTTTATGAGTATATCTTTTATCTTTAAATGTGCTGTGATATTTAGAAATTATTAAGTCACTCAACCTAACTTGTTTCATTGTTTTGGTCCTCTTCCTCATTATCTGTTTCAAACTCAAACGGAGCATCTGGTAGGTCGTCGATTATCTGCACTTTGTCATCTTCGCTGGCTGTATCTTCATCTTGCACCACTTTTCTGATTTCTTGAAATGCTGCAACCTGATTTCTTCCATCTTTCATTGCTGTTTTCCATAACGCAATCATCATAGCCATTTGATTATCAATTTCATCTTCTTCTATTCCTAGACTAGCAAGAACTTTTCGTATTTCATTTCCATTTTTATCTTTCAAATTGAATGGCAAAGACAATAACAAGTTCATTTGTTCCTTCATCGCTTTTCGCTGTCTTCTTATTTCTCCTGATTTTTTACCACCTTTTCTGCTGTCTTCTGAATGTTCCTCTCGACTTCTTCTCGAGTTCACTAATTCAATTGGCATTAAATTTTGTTCATTTGCCATCCTCCTTCACCTACTCTTTGAACTGTAGTATTATCACTATTAGAATTGATAGTATTTTTAGCATTGTTTATATCTCCTCTTTACTTTCTCTTTATATCCTTCTGGTTTTTGTGCTTTTTCGTAATATGCACATCTTAAATTTCTGTTAATATCTCTTGTGATATTGCACAAGTCTTTATTTCTATTTTTGCAGTTGGTACATAAATTACTTACAAAACTTTCAAATACCGTTTCGTTCTTCATAAATTTTCTCCTTGGTTTTATAAATCTTTTGCATGTAAAAAAGAACTTATCGTTTTTCACAATAAGTTCTTTTTATAAATAAATTTTACAAAAGAGGAGTAGTCTTGGGCTTACTCATAAATAAATTACGAGTGACTAACTTTCAACCTAATATCATTTTAGCACCTTTTAACCGTACAAACCGTACAAACTAAAATTTTCTTAATTTTTTTTTGAAAAATATCTTTTTAGTTTAATTCTTGCGTTTTCTTCTGAATTATAGCCCATTTGGTGCATAATCTGTAACCAGGTCAATCCATCTTCATACCTTAGCCTTACTATTTGCCTGATTTCGCTATTCTGGATATAGTTTAGATCATATTCTATTTTGTTTATTATCTTCTCTAGTTTTCTTTTTTTACTTTTTATCTGCTTTTTATATAGATTTCTAAATCTCTTTGTGTGATTTGAGTTTTCAACTCCCGTCACTGCAATACTGTGTTTTGTATATGGATATTCACTGCTACTTCCAGAAACGCTGTCGGATATGACTGTGTTTTCTCTTTTCTCAATATTTTTTAATCTTTTTTCTAAGTCGTCTAATTCATTTCGTAAATTTTCCGCTTCTTCAAGTAATTTTATATCCATCTTTCCTCCTTCTTTTTATGAATTTGTTAAGTGGTTAAAAATAATTTCTTCAACATGATGTTGTGCTTCTTCTGGTTTTATCTTAAAACCTTTTTTTTAGTTGGGTTGTAGCATAACTTTTCGCAATTTGTTGTACAGTTTTTCCTATTTTCCACTCATTGATTATTTCTTCTTTTGACATCTCGAGTCCTCCATTTTTTATTTTGGCCTATATACATTTTCAAGTATAATTTTATAATTTACGCCTATATCAAATCCCTCTTGTTGTCGATATATTTTAATTCCTTTCATTATCTCAGTAATAAATTGTTCTTTTTCACTTTCCAATCTTTGCCTGAAATTTTCTACCTCTTGTTCTATTTTTATCTCAGCAGTTTTTGTGATATTTTCTTCTATTATTTTTCTAATTGCTACTATAAATTCATCTTCCATTTTCTATGCTCCTCTCTTTTGTAGCATTTCTCGTTTTTGCAATACTTCTTTTTGCCATATATCCAAAAAAGCATCTTGTTTTTTATTTGTCTTTTCGTTATTTTTCGTTCTTTTCTGCACGACCTTGTTGTTTTTTACCTCAACTGTGACTAGCGATTTTTTCGGTTCGTCTACCTTTCGCATAAAATAAATGTCGCAATCTCCTTTTGCATATCTTTCAGCATAAGTTCTAACACAGTTGTTTTGTTGTGTGCTTTCCTCTATCAATGCGTCCATACTATTTGCTGGATATATGACAAATTCCTTATTCTTAAATATATACTTTGCAAGGTTCTCCGCCCTTCTTTTTATGATCTTTGTCTTCTTCTCTTTTCTTGCTTGTTCTACTTGTCTTTGACATCTATTATGTACAGTTTTTAACCTATCTGGAAATAGATACTTTTTATCTTTCAAATTAAATCCTAGTTCTTTAGCAAACCTCAGGTAATCCCTATATAAGTGAGCATCTGATAAATGCTTTTTTCTAAAGTATTTTATAAAATTATCAATAGTGGTGTATTCTTGTATCTCCTTTAACGCATATTGATGTTTCATTAAAAATCTTAATGTTCTAATATTTTTGATTGGATATTTTCTAAGAATTTTTAATTCTGAGTAATCTAAATTGTGCTTTTTTATAAACTCGTAATAATCTTTACTTACTCCAAATATCTTCATAAAACTTCCTGTTTTACTAAAATATTCAGCATCTACCGCTAGATTATATAATCTTAATTCGATTAGCATTTCAAAACTATTGCATTTTGCTGCATATATCCAATCCTTCATATTATAGTTTTGTTTTGTATTGTCCGGAAAAGCCTCCCATAATCTTGAGTTTTCATATCGAGTATCTTTTAATGTCTCTTTCAAATTGCCTGTATATATATATCCATGTGGTACTGCTTCGTACCATCCGTTTCCAGTGTACATTCTCCATTTTCCATTGTCTACTCTGTAATGATTTACTCTCCATGCCCCCATTGATGGAGATATTCTTTCATTTCTTAATTCTCTATATTCATCATTCACTAGCATTCTCACATATTCCACTGTTGAATGGTCGAACTCTGATTTTTTTGAATTATAAGTCGAAGAAATTTGGAATAATCTTAATACAAATTGTGCTTGCTCTGTTTTTTTATATTCTGGAATAATGACTTTTTCTAACAGCATTATATTATTCTGTAATTCGTAATTTTTTATCTTATTACTTCTTACCTCGTAAGTATATTTACATATTGGACATTTAGCATCAGATTGTATTTTTAAGTCTTTATTACTGTTGAAATATTGCTGACAGTTCGTACAAAAATATGTATTTTTATTCTTCAAAATAAGATTATGGTTCTTCTCAATGTCATAAATAAAATCATTCCAGTCGCTTGGTAAAGGTCTATCGTCAATTTTGTCCATCATTTCTTGAATGTATTTCGGTATATATCCCACTGCTATCGCCCCCTACGACTTTAGATAGGACTTGTCCATAAATTCTTTATATGTAACATCTCGTCCCTTGTACTTCATGACAATGTCCTCGTCTTTGTGTTTAGGTGCTTCCACTGCTTCTGACCTTTTTTCTATGTGTTCAGTTCTGTTCTCCTCTATTTTGCTTTTTTGGTTCTTTATCCCTAAATCCTTATTGCTTTCATCCCAATAATGAACAGCCAGACTGTACACTTCTTCGTCTGGAATAACTGCACAACCATTTTCCGCTCTCTTCATTGCTTCTTTTTTTATAAAGTCCCACATATCCACTAAACTCTTATTTTGGTTTAGAAATTTGTCGTCTAAATCGTCTCGATTTATCAAATATTCTGCCACTCTTTTAATGTTTTGATCATTTGTCTCTTGTGATAATTTTTTAATTCTATCAATCCCTTCCATAAGGTTCCTCTCTTTCATTTTTCTATAATTTTCAAGTTGTATTTATCTTCTAGCACTTTTTTCTTAGTGATATATTCTTTTGTTTTGAAGCCTTTTACATCAATAATTTCTGTTGTTCCGTCATTCAAAAATACTATGAAATCGGCTTTATATTTTAATCCTGGTGCTAAGATAAATGTAGGCTGTAAACAAAATCCTTTAATGTCATTCGCTTGTAGTCTCATTTTCAGTTCTGTGTAGTAATCCGCTTCTTTTTTGCTGTCAAAGGTATATCCGTCAATTTGCGTTTTTACTGCTCCGTATTTGCTTTTTTTAGTGTCTTTTTGCTGATACTCTTTATATTGTTCAACTGTCCAATGTTCCTGCATCGCTACTCTTTACCCACAACTTTCTCTCTAAATTCTCCTAGTGTCATATTTGACATTTCTTCAATAAGTTCCAATGCTTTGTCTAGTGGAAAGTTACCAAACCTCTTAGTTAGTGTTGCATCTCCAAATGATCCGATTGTATAAATCTGCATAATTCCATTTTTTGTTTCATAATAGATTTCATAGCAAATACTATTACTTCCCCAGATGTTCGCTTGTGGTTTCTCGCTATAAAAGCACAATTTTGTAGATATCGTTGTGTCTGCTTTGTTATTACTTAAATTGCTCATAATTTCCTCCTCTTATGTTTGAGTTTGTTTTTGAAATTAAGATTCTGGCATTTCATACTTAAACGGTATTGTTTTTTTGTTCAAAAACTGTGATACCATCTGTTCTTGTGTAATATCACTTTTAGTTGCTTTCATTAGCTCGTTTGCTTGATACATTGCTGTAACACTGTTCAATACTTCTTTTGCTCTTTCTTCTGTTTTATAAATACCTAAATTCAAATATGAGTTGGATTTATCTGCATATATGCCATAAACTACAGGTTCATTATCTCTAATTATCGTATCTATAAATAGCTCCATACTTTCTGTTATTCTTTTTTTATTTTGACTTACAATTATCACTGTTCTTCCTCCTTATTTTTTGTTCTCGCACACTTCAAGTCTTTCAAAATTCTTGGCGTGTATTTTCTGGTTTCTATGTTCTTTTTTAGCGTTTCTACATTTTGGATGGCTTGTCTTGTATCCGCTAAAATTCCTTTTGTGATGTATTTATTGCTATAACCTTTTAGCGTACCCATAAGCAACATCCTATCTTTAATTTCTCTGCGTTCATGCAAGACCTTTTCTAGTTTTTTATACACGTTCATGATCTCTATTGCGTTTAATTTGCTAATTTCAATTTCATGCAATAGATCGTCTCTTTCCGCTTCTTTGTTTGTTAACTGCGTGTTAAGCATCTTTTCTATGTCGTCTATCGTTGCAAAAAAGGTGCCTGTGTTTTTAAGTATTTCAATTGCCTTGTCTGCTTCTTCTAGCATCTTCATGTTATAATCGCCTTCTTTCGTTTTTTCTAAATTGTGAAATGCTGACCTGTTTTCTCCTTGAATTTCTCACACTGCTCGAATAGTCCTCGTTGTTGACCGTCTAATAAGCAATGCGGAAAACTTTCCTCATCTTCTTCGTGATAACAGCACCATTCACAGTTTTCGCATATTCTTAAATTGCTGGTTAATAACTCTTCTTTCTTTATCATTTGTTACTCCTTTTGGTCGTTTTGTTAGCATAAAATTGGCTAAAATCAACCTCATCTACATCACGCTGTTCGTGGTTCTGATAATTCTTTTTAGGCTCTTTCTCGTTGTTTTTCTTAAACAGTTCTTCTTCTTTTTGAGCATCCACTACTGTTTTAATGCCCTTTTTATTCCAATTGTTTAATATGCCTTTTATATACTGTATTGTGCGTTTATCCGCTTCTACAGCCTTTTTCATTGCCAGAATAATCAAATCAGTAGGCATATCTTTAACATAGTCTTGTAGTGTTTCCAATCCGTAAGGGCTCAATAATCCTATGTTGTTTTCGTAGAAATTGATAATATCTTGCAATCCGTCAACACAACTGTCGATTGCTTTTACATTATCATTTACATTATCATTTACATTATCATTTACATTTACATTAGGTTTTTTAGTTTGGAAACCTATGGTTTTTGTTTTTTCAAAACCTATGGTTTCTTTTTTTGGTCTGCCACCCTTTTTTCCATTTTCGTATCTTTCGCTATTTGCAAGTATTTGTGGCTTTACTACTGCGAATATGTTTTTACAAATTCCTGTGAGTTTTGGCTCTGTTCCATTCAAAGATAGTTCACTAATTGCGTCATATAATTGCAACCTATCCTTATCTTTTAAGCCACTCATTGCCTCATAATAACTTCGATAGAATATAAAACTATCTCTTGCCATTTGTTCTTCCTTTCATAAGAGGGCTAGTTTTTTGTGTCTAGCCCTCGTTGTTTTTTAATTTTCTTTCATCTCAATATCTTTTATTAACTTTGTTCCAAAGTCTTTATATGTTTCGTATCCGCCTTTGCGTCCAGAAATTATCCATAGTTCCTTATACATATTGTCTTTCAATTTTTCTACGAGTTCTTTGTCCTCGTAATAACAGTAAAATGTATCTTTTTCAATATTTCTATTTTGTATCATTCCTTCTTGCGTTGGCGTGTTCGTAAGATATTCAACCTCTATCTTGTAATATGTTTTAAGAATATCTTGTTCCTGCGTTACTGCTGTAATTCTCGCTAGATCTTTATCGTTGCTTTCCTTGTAATCTACATATCCATGCAATGCGCCTATTAGTAATGGAACTATTAACAATGCCAATAATATACCTGTTGCAATTACCATAAATAAAAATTCGTGGTCCCAACTTTTAGCTGATAAGCAAAAGAATAATACCATCAAACCCAATAATATAATTTCTAAAAATATAGTTAATAAAAACATTTTTCTTTCCTTCTTTCTTTTTTATAATTACGACCAAAAGTTAAAATCTTCTTCTGGTTCTTTTTTCGATTTTTCTTCTACATTATTATTTTGTAGTTCCGCTTCTACTGTTGCTTTTTGCTCTGGTGCTTGTTCTACCTTCTCTTCCTTAGGCTTTCTTCCTCTAGTAGATTTCTTTTCTTCTTTTACTTCTACAGGTTCTGTTTCTTCTGGAATATTCTCTATTTCATCAGTGGTCACATTCTCTCCATGTTCGTTGCCTATTTCCAGAGTATCGACATATTCGTAAGTTCCGTTTTCATTGATTGTAGCCATATCTTTCGTATATGCTTCTTGCATCTCGATTGACATGATACCCCATTTTGATATTAACTGTCTCAACATAGTTTTTAGAGCCATGCCATCGAAATCTTTATACCAAAAGCTGCTATATTTCCACATATCTTTTTCTTCAACTTTTCCTGCTTCAAAATCAGCAAATGAAACTTTTGGATATTTTCCAGTCGTTGCTTCTTTACTAAATGCTTGACTATATGTGTCTGCATGATTTAGCATCTTTTCTTTCGACCAATACAAAGTTTTAGTAAATCCATTTAAGTATTCAAAATATGCCATGTATCCAATTACAGGAAGGCTCTCTCTTTTATCATCATCCTCTATAAATTCAAACTTGTACTTTCCTGTTAATTTATCTCTTCCCAAATATTCTCCTTGTCTAATTTCAAAAACTCCAATATCTCTATATTGACCAGAACGAATGGCTAGTTGAATGTATCCTTTATATCCTAATTGAAATTGTGCTTTCTTTATATATATATCTTGTCCATATTGATCCTTTTGTCCTGTTTTTACATTAAAGGGAACCATGAAATAGTGTCCTAGTTGTGGACTAGGACTTAATTTCAAAGCCTCTCCCAAAAACGCTGCTGAAACAATACTTCCAAATTCACACTGTTGTAATTGCGAATTTATGCTAACTGCTGATAATATACTTGTTATAAACCTCTGACCGTTTTCTCCTCCAACAGTTTCGTTGATTTTCCTTCTTACCATATCTTTCATTAAATATCCGCTGAATGTATTATCTTCTTGCTTATTTTTTTGAACTAAACTATTTTTTACTTCCATCAGCAACTACCTCCCCTGTAATTTTTTCTATAAATTCTATAAACTTTTCTGCATTTACTCCTTCAATTTTGCCTATTTCTATCGCTGTTTCATTTATCTCTTCACTTTTATTTTCCTTATTTGTTTTTTGCAATTCGTCATATTTATTTGCTTTAATTACTAAGTCCCTATATTCTTCAGT
>Ga0137298_10628_pt1 | contig 26726 bp, 20 predicted proteins | sample RamsorincwithD2O_2_FD_97182 | JGI IMG/M metagenome (GOLD analysis project Ga0137298, IMG submission 97182) | Mouse cecal microbial communities from Vienna, Austria - Glucosamine amended with D2O | ecosystem: Host-associated > Mammals > Digestive system > Large intestine > Cecum | place: Austria...
ACCTATTGAAGCACGTGTAAAGGATGCACTCAGCCGGATGACGCTGGAAGAGAAGGTAGCCCTTTGCCATGCGCAGAGTAAATTCAGCAGTGCGGGTGTTCCGCGGCTCGGCATTCCCGAGCTTTGGATGAGCGACGGCCCTCACGGTGTCCGTGCCGAAATCAACTGGAACGACTGGGGATATGCCGGCTGGACCAATGACAGCATTACCGCTTTCCCGGCCTTGACTTGTCTGGCCGCTACCTGGAATCCGGACATGTCTGCCAAGTATGGCAAGGCCATCGGTGAGGAAGCGCGCTATCGTGAAAAGGATGTGTTGCTGGGTCCCGGCGTCAATATCTACCGTACTCCGATGAACGGGCGTAATTTTGAATATATGGGCGAGGACCCTTATCTGGCCAGTGTGATGTGCGTACCTTACATCCAGGAATTGCAGAAGAACGGAGTGGCAGCTTGTGTCAAGCACTATGCGCTGAACAACCAGGAACTATGGCGCGGACATATTGATGTGAATCTTAGCGACCGTGCTTTATATGAAATCTATCTGCCGGCATTTAAGGCTGCTGTAGAAGAGGGAGGTGTCTGGAGCATTATGGGTGCTTATAATAAGATTCGCGGCCAGCACGCCTGCCATAATGATTTTGCGTTAAACAAGATTCTGAAAGGCGACTGGAAGTTCGACGGCTGTGTCATTACCGACTGGGGCGGTGCACATGACACCTATGAGGCTGCCGTCAACGGTCTGGATATTGAAATGGGGTCTTACACCAACGGTTTGACATCCGAAAGTGCATTTACCTATAATGATTATTACCTTGCCAACCCTTACCTCCGCATGTTGAAGGATGGCAAAGTACCGATGTCTACGATAGACGACAAGGCTTCCCGCATTCTTCGCCTGATATTCCGTACGGCGATGAACCGTCAGAAGCCCTACGGTTCGGTAGCTACGGAAGAGCATTATGCTGCTGCTCGCGAGATAGGCAATGAGGGCATTGTGCTGTTGAAGAATGCTCCGGTGATAAAGAAAGGCGCTCCATTGCTGCCGATTGATGCAGCCAAGTATCAGAATATCCTGGTGGTGGGCGATAATGCCGTACGCTTGCTGAATCAGGGAGGAGGCTCTTCCGAGCTGAAAGTGAAGGATATGGTATCTCCGCTGGATGGCTTGCGTGCCGCTTATGGCGATAAGGTAACCTATGCGAAAGGCTATGCCGCCGGTCGTCCGATGTACGGTCGTGCAGATGAAATTTCGCAGAATGTGGTAGACTCGCTTCGCGCAGAGGCCGTGGAAATGGCGAGAAAGGCAGACTTGGTGGTGCTGGTAGGCGGATTGAACAAGAACCACTTCCAAGATTGTGAGGGTGGCGACCGTCTGAAATACGGCTTGCCTTTCGGGCAGGACGAACTGGTTGAAGCTTTGCTGGGGGTAAACAAGAACTTGGTTCTGGTGCTTCTCAGTGGTAATGCGGTGGAAATGCCGTGGGTATCCCGGGTTCCTGCCATTGTGCAAGGCTGGTATTTAGGCTCCATGGGTGGCAAGTCTTTGGCTGACATCCTGAGTGGTGCGGTGAATCCAAGTGGAAAGTTGCCCTTCTCTTTCCCTGCCAAGTTGACTGATTGCGGTGCACATGCTTTTGATGAACTCAGTTATCCGGGCGACAGCATCAAGCAGGAATATAAGGAAGATATTTTGGTGGGCTATCGTTGGCACGACATCAAGAAGACTCCGGCCCTCTTTCCCTTCGGCCATGGTTTGAGCTATACTACCTTTGCATATGGCAAACCGGTGGTTTCTGCCAAGACCATGACTGCCGACGGTACGCTGACGGTGACAGTTGCCGTGAAGAATACGGGTAGCGTGGCCGGAAAAGAGATTGTACAGCTTTATGTAGGTGATGATAAATGTAGTGTGCTTCGTCCTGTAAAGGAGCTGAAGCATTTTGCAAAGGTTGCTTTGGTGCCGGGCGAGGAGAGGAACGTGACTTTCACCCTTACTCCGGATGATTTGAAGTACTACGATGAGATTTCCGCAACTTGGAAATACGAACCGGGCAAGTTCAAGGCATACGTTTGCGCTTCGTCTGCCGATGTCCGTGGTGTGGTTCCGTTTGAAATGAAATAGCCTTATGAAAATATTTGCCACTTTATTTTTGCTTGCAGCCCCGTTGCTGCTTCGTGCAGCCGATGCACCTGCCGACAGTTGTAATCATCAGTTATACTATACGTCGCCCGCTACTATCTGGGAGGAAACTTTTCCTTTGGGCAACGGACGTTTGGGTATGATGCCTGACGGGGGAATTCTCAGTGAGCACATTGTGCTGAATGAAATATCATTATGGAGCGGAATGGAGGCGGATTATAGCAATCCGGATGCCTCGAAGAGTCTGCCTGCCATCCGACAACTGTTGTTTGAGGGAAAGAACCGCGAAGCGCAGGAGTTGATGTACAGCAGTTTCGTTCCGAAGAAGCAGGAGACTGACGGGAGATATGGAACCTATCAGGTACTGGGTGATTTGGATATAGACTTTACCTATAATTCTTCATTGTCCATTCTCAATTCTCCATTAAACAACTATCGCCGTTGGCTTAACTTACGCGATGCGGTGGCATACACGGCTTTCAGGCTGGAAGATGTCGATTACCGTCGTGAGTATTTCGTTTCCCGTGACCGTGATGTCATGCTGATTCATCTGGTTGCCGGACGTGAGGGGGCTCTGAACTTCTCCGCCCGCTTGAGCCGTGCGGAACATGGTTCGGTGACTGTCCAAGGGAACACCCTTGTGATGGACGGCATGCTGGAAAGCGGCAAGCCCGGTTTGGACGGTATGAAATACCGCGTGGCCATGCAACTTGTGCAGAACGGTGGTGAATCGTCTGTCTGCCCGGAAAACGGCATCCGCTTGAAGAACGGGCAGGAAGCCTGGCTGATACTTTCTGCTGCTACCTCCTATGCCGCTGCCGGTACCGACTTCCCGGGCGAGCGCTATGCAGAAGTCTGCGACAGCCTGCTCCGTCCTTTCACCGCTCCGGCTAATTCTTCCTCCTCCATATTCCATTCTCAATTATCCGACCATGTCGTTGCCCACCGTTCCCTTTACGACCGTGTTTCCTTGACGCTTCCTGCCACGGCGGATGATACGCTCCCGACGAACGAGCGCATCCTCCGCTTCACACGGCAGGAGTCGCCGGCATTGGCTGCTCTGTATTATAACTACGGACGCTATCTGCTCATCAGCAGTACCCGCCCCGGCAGTCTGCCGCCCAATCTGCAAGGACTCTGGGCGAAGGGAGTATCGACTCCCTGGAACGGAGATTATCATACGAACATCAATATCCAGATGAATCACTGGCCCTTGGAGCAAGCCGGGCTTTCCGAACTCTGTCAACCGTTGACAACGCTGATGGAGCGTCTTGTCCCTTCGGGAGAGGCAAGTGCGCGTACCTTCTATGGCGATGAGGCGGATGGCTGGGTGCTCCACATGATGACTAACGTGTGGAATTATACTGCTCCCGGTGAACATCCCTCTTGGGGAGCCACCAATACCGGTGGTGCCTGGCTGTGTGCCCATTTGTGGGAGCACTATCTGTATACGCAGGATAAGGATTATCTGCGCCGTATCTATCCCGTATTGAAAGGTGCTGCCCGGTTCTTTAGTTCTACCACTGTGCAGGAGCCTTCGCATGGCTGGCTGGTAACTGCCCCCACTTCTTCTCCGGAAAACAGTTTTTATGTGCCGGGTGACAGCGTGACTCCTGTCAGCATCTGTATGGGGCCTACTATGGATGTGCAACTGCTCACCGAGCTTTATGCCAATGTCATTGCCGCCGCCCGCCTGCTGGATTGTGATGCGGACTATGCGGCGAAGCTTGAGGCGGATTTGAAGAAGTTCCCGCCCATGCAAATCAGCAAGGAAGGATACTTGCAGGAATGGCTGGAAGATTATAAAGAAGTGGATGTGCACCACCGCCATGTTTCCCATCTCTACGGTCTGCATCCGGGAAACCAGATTTCGCCGGACGCTACCCCCGAGCTTGCCGAAGCCTGCCGGATGACCTTGAACCGTCGTGGAGACGGGGGTACCGGTTGGAGTCGTGCTTGGAAGATAAACTTCTGGGCTCGTCTGGGCGACGGAAACCGTGCCTGGAAACTCTTCAAGAGTTTGCTGCATCCTGCTGTCAATGCTGCGACGGGAGGTCATGGTAGCGGTACTTTCCCTAATTTGTTCTGTTCGCATCCGCCTTTCCAAATCGATGGCAACTACGGTGGTGCGGCGGGAGTCGGCGAAATGCTGTTGCAAAGCCATGAGGGCTTCATCCATCTGCTTCCTGCCCTGCCGGACAGCTGGACTACCGGCAACTTCCGTGGAATGCGCGTGCGTGGCGGCGCTTCCATGGACTTGGACTGGAAGGATGGACGGGCAACGAGGGCTGTTGTTACCGCTCTTGTTCCGGGTAAATTCACAGTAAAGATGCCCGCAGGTGCTGTCCGTGCCGAGGTGAAGATAGGAGGACGCACGCGTACTTACAAGAAACCGGCATTCTCGCTGGACTTGAACAAGGGAGAAGAAGCGACGGTGTATTTCTTCTGATGATTCGGACAGAAGAATAGAAGATGTTTTAGACAGAAGAACAAAAGAAATAAAGCAAAATATGTTCTTTTGTTCTTCTGTCTAAAAATAGTTCCCCGACAAAATCATCAAGTTATTTGTCTTTCGTGCCCGAATGCCGTACATTTGCAGCGCATGTAGAACAAATATCTTGGATAATTATGAAAGATGGAGTACGTTTCTTCTTCTCGTTTCTCGGCTTGCTGGGAGCGTTGGCAGTTCATGCGCAAGTCAATGAGTTGCCACGTTCCACACCCGAGGCGGAAGGAGTCCCTTCCAAGGCTGTCACTGCCTTGTTTGACTCCCTGATGGCATTGCCGGGAACAGATATCCACAGCGTGGTGGTGCTGCGTCACGGCAAGGTCATCGGAGAAATTTATCCGGCTCCGTTCGCGCCGGAATATCGCCATACCATGTATTCCTGTTCCAAAACCTTTGTCGGGGCTGCCGTGGGGCTTGCCATTGCGGACAACCGCTTGCGCTTGACAGACCGCGTCGGTGCCTTTTTCCCGGAGCTTCTTCCGGATTCGGTTTCCGCTAATCTGGCAGACATGACTGTCCGCGACCTGCTTACCTTGACATCGGGCATCACTCCCGACTGGAATATGCGCAACCTCACTCCCGACTGGATACGTGCCTTCCTTGCCAAACCGGTAAAGACTCCGGGCAGGAAGTTTGAATATGATTCGATGAGTTCCTATATGCTTTCTGCCATCGTACAGAAGGTGACTGGCATGACCTTGCTGGATTATCTGAAACAGAAGCTTTTTACCCCGATGCATATCACGGATGTTGCGTGGGAGATAAGCCCCGAAGGCGTCAATACCGGTGGATGGGGGTTGCATATCCAGAGCGAGTCGTTGGCTAAATTCGGATTGCTGTTGCTGAATCGGGGGATTTGGGAAGGCAAGCAGCTGCTCCCGGCTTCCTGGGTGGAGCAGATGATGACCAGGCAGATAGGAGATTATGGCTATCAGATGTGGCTTTGCGAATATCCGGGTGCTGTACGCGCTGACGGGGCTTTGGGACAATACATTCTAATCGTTCCGGATAAGGATATGGTAGTGGTCATTACCGAATGTACGTTGATAGACGGTCGCCGGCAGCGTCGTCTGGTCTGGAACCGCTTGCTGCCGGAGGCCGGGGAGCAGGCATTAGTGCCCGGCAAGGACTACAGGCGCCTGCAGAAGAAGCAGAGTTCTTGTCAACTGCCGCTGGTGCAGGGAAAGGCGGCTTCTTCCCTTTCGTGGAAGTACGCGGGCAAGCGAATCCTGCTCGGAGAGAACAAATACGGATGGCAATCCATCGAATTGCAATTCAAGCAGAAAGAAGTGGTGATGACCGTGGTGGATAAAGACGGAAGCACTTGCAGTCTTCCGTTTGGCTATAAGCAATGGCTGAAGGCGGCAAGTGATGGCTATCCTCCGTATTCGGTTGCCGCAAAGGGGCGTTTTAAGGGTATAGAAGGCCCTTTCCAAGTGGCAGGCAGTTATGCGTGGACGTCATCTGATGCTTTGCGGCTGAAAGTACATTATGTCAACTGGATAAGCGCTCTTGGGCTTACGCTCCGGTTTGAGGATAACAAGGTACTCCTGACTGTTACGGAGAACTATTCTTCGGGTGAAGGGGTGACTTTCGAAGGGACATTAGCACATTAAAATAATGAATCGTATTTTGCTTACTCTAAAACGGCCTTTTATATGGCTGTACCGTTTCCGGCACCGTTGCGGCTACGGTGTACATTCTCCTTTTGCCTTTAACCTGATTACACATGTAATTTATGAAAGTACGGCTTATTATAAATATGAAGAGCTGGTCAAGGCACAGAAGCAACTGGAATTGGAGAAAGACAAACACTGGAAGTACGAATCGAAGAAAGTGAAACGTCTTCTGTTCCGTCTGGTAAATTATGCCCAGCCGGAGACCATTGTGGATGCCGGTACGCTTGCCGCTTCTGCGCTCTATCTGAAAGCCGGAAAAGAGGGGGCGGATTATACTTCGGCTTCCGACCTTTCCGAACTTTTTCTGGAGAGCGGTGTTCCCGTCGATTTCCTTTATTTGCACGACTATCGTCGTCCCGGGTTTGTAGAGGAGGTCTTCCGTATCTGTGCCGCCCGTACCGGAGGAAAGTCTGTCTTTGTGATTGAAGGCATCCGTTACACTCCGCAGATGTTTGCCCTTTGGAAGCGTATGAAGCAGGATGGACGGGCAGGTATTACGTTCGACCTTTATGATCTTGGTATCATATTCTTTGATAAAACAAAGATAAAACAAGACTACATTGTCAACTTTTGATTATCTTTAGGCGTTTAAAGGTTACAAGCAACTCATAACTTATAACTCAATGAAGATATATACAAAAACCGGAGATAAAGGAACCACCTCTCTTGTAGGCGGAACCCGTGTATCCAAAACGCATATCCGCCTCGAAGCATACGGTACGGTAGATGAACTGAATTCCAATCTGGGTCTTCTTATCACATACCTGCTTGACGGGAAGGATAAAGACTTTTTGCGGCAAGTGCAGGACAGGCTTTTTGCCGTAGGCTCTCATCTGGCCACAGACCGGGAGAAAACGGAGTTGAGAGTGGGAAGTGTCATCAGCCGGGAGCAGGTGGAAATGGTGGAGCGGGAGATAGACCGTTTGGATGCCCTTTTGCCTTCTCTTTCAGCTTTTATTCTTCCCGGCGGAAGCCGCGGCGCGTCAGTCTGTCACGTTTGCCGTACGGTTTGCCGCCGTGCCGAACGTCGGATTCTTGCTTTGGCCGAACAAGTGGAAATATCTTCGGAATTACTGGCTTACGTGAATCGTTTGTCTGATTATTTGTTCGTCCTTTCTCGTAAAATGAATCGAGACGACAAAAAAGATGAAATATTTTGGAATAATAGTTGCATGTGAAATAAATTGTTATACTTTTGCCAAAAAATAAAAGTAGGACTTAATATATACCATTTTAATACTAGAGACTATGTATTGGACATTGGAATTGGCGTCTAAATTGGAAGATGCCCCTTGGCCGGCAACCAAGGATGAATTGATAGATTATGCCATGCGTTCGGGTGCTCCGCTTGAAGTGATTGAGAATCTGCAGGAAATGGAAGATGAAGGCGAGATTTATGAAAGCATAGAAGATATTTGGCCCGATTATCCCAGTAAAGAGGACTTTTTCTTCAACGAGGAGGAATATTGATACGCTTTAAAAGAAAAAACTTACCGGTATGTCTGGTAATATTTTGAAACATAGGAAGAAGTAATTCCAAAACCGATAACTATGGTTGAAGAATTACTTCTTTTTTTTTAATACCCCCCTATAATAATGATGGATGTACAAGAAGCAACAACACGCCGGTTACCGGATTTGAAGGAAAGGCATCTGCCTGAAAACTGCCGCGAAACCGTAAACACGATTTTGAAGGAGACTTACGGCTACGAACAGTTTCGTAATCTTGAGATTTACGATAACTTGTTCAAAGGAAAAGAGAAACTCTGCATTTCGCAGGGACAGCTGATAGAGAACGTCATACTGGAGGCTGAGAAAGCCTGGAAAGGTGAAGCGCAGGTAGATAATATTTTGTTGACCGCTCCTACCGGTTCCGGAAAATCCTTGTTGTTCCAGCTTCCTGCCATCTATCTGGGGAAGGAGTATAATCTGCTTACAATCGTAGTCTCTCCTTTGAAGGCGTTGATTGTAGACCAGGTGGAAAGTCTGCAAGAGCTGGGGTATACGCGCGTGGCATACGCCTCGTCCGATTTGTCGCCGGAACAGAAAAAGGAGGTTTACCGGCAGGTGCGCGAGGGCGAGATTGATTTGTTCTATCTCTCGCCGGAATTGCTTCTTTCTTACGACATCAAGCATTTTGTAGGCGAACGTCGCATCGGTCTGGTGGTGGTCGACGAGGCGCATACGGTAACAACATGGGGCAAGGAGTTCCGCGTGGACTATTGGTTCCTGGGGCGCTACCTGACTGCTTTGAAACAGACGCTCGGCTATGGTTTTCCGTTGTTTGCGTTGACGGCCACGGCGGTCTGGAATCCGAAAGGGGGCAACGACATGATATTCGAGACCATCCGTTCCCTGCAGATGGAGCCTTGCGTGCTTTATGTGGGTACGGTGAAGCGTCGGAATATAGGCTTTGACATCCGTCAGATGGAGATAGAAGCCGGAGAGACATACGACAAGGCAAAGCAACGCGTGATTGCCGCGCGTATCGAAGATTTCCTGGACGGCCATAAGTCATTGCTCTATTATCCTTTTGCCGGTGGCATTGACATGCGGCTGAAGACGTGGGTGAAGCCTGCGGACTGGCGTCTGGTGGCTTCCTATTATGGCAAGAAGGAGAAGGAACAGAAAGCTGCCATTGTGCAGGAGTTCAAGGAAGGAACCAAGAAACTGATTGTGGCCACCAAAGCCTTTGGCATGGGAGTGGACATCAGTGACATAGACCGCGTGTACCATGTAGCGCCATCCAGTACGTTTGTCGACTATATCCAGGAGATAGGGCGTGCCGCGCGTGATGCGGAGATACGCGGCATTGCCGCTACCGACTACCATGAACGTGACTTCTATTATATGAAGCGTCTGCATCAGACGGGGAACATCGCCCAGGAGCAGTTGGTGCTTATCCTGAGAAAGCTCATGGAGGTGTATCGCATGAAAGGGGAGAAGCCGGAAATGATGGTGTCGTTGTCCGATTTCGAGTTTGTGGTGAAGCTGCCGCGTACAAGGAACAAGCTGGAATATGAAGCGGAGCTGGGACAGCTCATCAAGACCGCCTTGCTTTGGCTGGAAGACGACTTGATGCAGCGTCATGGAAAGCATCTGCTTGAAATCAGCCCCAAGAATCTGTTGACCGAAGGATATGTCCAGGACAAGACTGGTGATGTCTTTGCCCGTGAATTCCGGGGCTATCTGACAAAGGTAGAAGGGGAGGACGGGGTTTACGTCGCACGTCTGGAAGCACTTTGGGAAGAGCGTTTCCCGGAGCTTGGCTACAAGGAATTCAAGCAGAAACTGAATAATGGAACGTTGTGGGAAGGTGCCCGTGCCGTGTCCGTAGGCAAGCATGAGGTACTGTTGAAGGAAGATGCCGCTGTCATCCGTGAGCGGATGGATGCCTTGTTCAAGAGCCTGACGGCGATGCTGAAAACAGCATTGATAAAGTCGAAAGGACGTTTTGATGAAGAAGAGCTGCGGGCTGTCTTTGCCGAGCACGGCATGGACGTGCGCTCTGCCAAGCGCTTTATCGGTTCCCTGCTCGAGAGCCGCACGGAGGAAGGCCGTAGCGTAAGCTACATCAGCAGCGTGAAAAAGAAGGATTCCAATGAACTTTCCTTTACCGTGACCAAAGGCTTTGATTTGCTTCTGTCGCGCTATCAGAAACTGTTCGGCCAACGTATAGTGGGCAATAAAGGAAAACGTCTGCTGTTTTATTGCACGCCTTTCTCCGATTTGAACATGCTCCTTAATCTGCTTTCCATGCTCGACTGCCTATCGTTCAGCGTGGAGGGCGGCGGCACGCCTTGCGTATTCGTCCGTTTCAATGACCCCGGAATCCTGCAGGAGTTTGCGTTTCGTGGCGATTACCGCAACCTGATTCTGGACACCAACGAGCAGATATTCCAGGAGCAGATAGACTTGTTCTCCTTTTTCTTCGGGACGGATAAGTTGACCGATGAACAGCGCTGGGACTTTATAGAAGATTATTTTACGGGAATGGGAGTGGACAGCTTGAAAAAGAAATTTACGTCCTTATGGTAGTAAACCCCAATAGACGTGTCATCTCGCCGCCAATCGTCCTGATTGGCGGCGCTTTTGTGTCATGGCCGGCGTCACGGAATTTGACGGCAACTATATCCAAATGTTTTTAGTAGTTATTGTTCTGTTTTCTGGTACGCCAGCCGTTCGTCTCCATTGGCCAGAAAGATGATACCGCAATATTGAAATCCGTGTTTCTTCAGTATATGCTGAAGGATATGATTGTCGCGATGGGTATCTGCACGCAGATTGGGAAGCTGCGCGTAGCACCATTGCAGGCAGGCATTGGCCACTCCCTTGCTGTGTTCTGTGCTTGCCAGCCGGTGGATGACACCGTATGGAAGCGTGTCTTCCAGCCATTCGCCTTCGTAGATATGCGAATATGTGGGGTCGTTTCCGCGGATGAAGGCAAAAGTTCCGATGATTTCTCCGTTGTCGTCAATGCACACGTAGCTGTTGCCTTGTTCGATGTCGGTCGCGACGAGTTTGCGGGAGGGATAGTTGCCCGTCCATTGTTTCATGTTCCCGTCTTTTCGCATGATGCGCTTTGCTTGCTCGAAGATGTCCATCAGGAGTTCTGTTTCCGCAGGTCGCGTCTTTCTGATTTCTATCATAAGCTCTTCACGTTCGGGGTGTTATTCCATTATTTTCACCCGGTTTGTCTTCTCCAGCAGGAAGCGGCTCCGGTTCCAGTGGAAAGGCTTGTATTCGTTGTTCTTTTTGAGGATGTTGTGCCGGAATGTCAGTCCGTCCACCGATTTGGCATAGAGGATGGGGGCGTCGAAGGTGTCGAATTCATTCTCTTCGATAAGGATGCTGCCTTCCTTGCCTCCGTGGAAGTATTGCCGCTGTCCCTCCAAATCGGGTATTTCGGGATAGATGGAGATGATGGCGTTGGTGAACTGGAACTGGCTGGTCAGCGCATTGACGAAGCGGTTCTTGCGGATGACGACGTTGCGGCAGGCTCCTGTCTCGTACCATCCGTTGCAATCGCCGCACAGGAGGATGGCTGTTCCCGAAGTATGGTCGAACAGATTGTTTTCTACGATTACCCTTTGCGGAGTACTGAACAAGGCACCCCGTGCCCGGTTGTTGCGGATGATGTTTCCTTTGAATTCCACTTCGGGTGTCCAGGTGAGGTTTTCGATGCCGTAGCCTTCTTGTTCGCAGATTTGCGGGTCGATGGGGTCGCGGAAAGTAATCCTGAACTCGCGTACTCCCGCCGTTTCCTGCCTGTCTGTGGGAGAAATGCCGGTTATCCGGTTGGTTTTCCCTATTATGTCCATGGTGGCGGAACGGATAAACTGGATGCTGTCGCCCGGTTCTCCCCATTCAAATCCCCACGACTGGTCGTGCATGTATCGTCCGACGAGGGTATGGTCGTCAATCCGGTTTACCACCTTCAGGTAAGTGCCGTGCACGTTGATGGCATCGTCCATCATTCCTTCGTATAGGCCGTTGCAGGAGATGATTTTTCCTTTGCAGCCCGAGAAGTGGGTGGCATCGGCCTGGGTGGTGAAGTAGCGCGGGTCGTCCGCTCCTTTCAGGCAGACGCCGAAAGCATCGAGGGTGATGTTCTCGCACAGTTGGGCAAGCAGTCCCATGCCTTCGGCATAATGCACCTTTATATTCTCGAGCACGGTATTGAGGTTCCGGTGGAGAAAAATGCCGGGAGCGGGGCGGTGCCAGGTGCGCATGGCCACCACGGTGCCCGGTATGAGGCGGCTGTCTTTCCAGTGCGGGGCGGTGAGGGTGCCTGCCGGGGTGGCGGTCACTCCTTTGGTCTGCATGTAGAGGTCGCTGGTGTTGTAGACGATGTGGCGTTTTTCTTCTTCAAAGGCAATGCCCGAAGTGGGGCGTGTACGCCATCCCTCGCCGTAGGCCTCGAACAGCGAGTCCTTGGAGACGCGCCACTTCACCCACGGGGCGGGCATGAACGTGATGCCCTGCCCGGCGTTGTTCTCTGTCACCCGGATCTGGGTGATGTGCGGATTGGCAAAGTCGATACTGAAATTGCGCAGGGTGCAGTGGGCGGAGTGGAGCAGTGCCAATGGGAGCATCCGTCCGTGGAAGATGAGTTCGGCGCCGTTGCCTTCCAGCGTAAAGTGCCTGAAGCCTTCCAGTTCAATCCCCACTTTCTTGGGGTTGGTCTGGTCGTGATTGGAGATGTAGTAGGTGCGGGTAGCGGCACCTGCTTCATGGAAGAAATACTTTCCCTTGGCAAAGCGCAGTACGATGCTGTCTTCCGGACTGCATTCGGCCTTGATGCGGTTGACGACCCGTTGCAGTATGGGGCTGGCATTTTTCCGGCTGTCGGGTTTCAGCCCCATCCGGGCAAGGTCATAGATACGTTCGGCACTGTTCAGTCTGTTCGGGTAGCTCAGGCAGCTTGCCACGACGAGGAAGAGGCATGCTATTTTGTTCAATTTCATTTGTAGTGTATGTTTGGGTTAAGGATTATCGGATATTTTCGGTTTCTTCCGACAAGAGGCGCTGCACGGCTTTGGCTGTTTCCACGCAATCTCCTTCCTTGACGGAAGGGTAGGGGGCATGCTGCAAGGTCCAGGGTTCCTCCAGCGAATAATAGTCTATGTCGGCGGCGGGGTCGTGGTCGGGCAGGAGGTTCAGGCGGTCGAGCCAGGTTTTCCAGCGCAGGTAGTAGAAGTCTTTCAGCAGGCCGTTCCACTCTTTATGGGCATAGTCGTGCAGGCCTCCCCCGTCGGCAGCCTGGCGGTTGCCCCAGGTGGTGACTTGTACCCGGGCGTTCCACTCCAGCCAATCTTTTTCAGCCGGTGTGCCGCCCAGGCGGCGGGCTTGTCCTATCCAGCTGCCTACCTTGAATTCGGGACGGGTGGCAAGCAGGCGGTCTTGCAGCAGAAGTAGCTTGAGGAAACGGTCGGAAGCCTGTCGGAGCAGCGGTTTGTCTTCTGCTTCATAAGCTGCTTGGATAACTTTGTAAATCAGGCGTCCTTTTTCTGCTACAGCCTGGCGGGTGATGTCAATCAGGTCGTATTCAAAGTTGTTGTTTCCCTTAAACTCTTCGGCTTCTTCCAGCAGCAGGGCGGCGGCGCGAATCACGTCGTGCGGGCGGTAGTAGTCGGACATTTCCGACCACGAGGAAGCCTGATAAGCTTTCAGCGAAGGGCGGGTGCAGAAGATGGATTCGTGTGTGCCTTGCTGGGTAGAGCGCGGAGGGCAATTGTATATGGAGTTTCCCAGCAACACCCACGCCTCCCACAGCCGTGGCGTACACTTGCCGTAACGGGCGGATATATATCCCTTCAGCCACTCATCCTTGGAGAATGCGGACGACCGCCAGGGCAATTCGCAAAGCAGCTCGTACATGACGGGATTGTTCTCCGAGCCTTCCATCGTCATTCCCACACCTTTCAGGCTCTTCCCGAAGGGGCTTCCGGCAGCTTTGTAGTATCCGTCGATCACGTGTTGCATCTTTCCGTGCAGGCCCACGTTGCCGCCATAGTTCAGCAGCATGCAATAGAGCCATCGGTGTCCGTCGAATCCGTTCTTCCGGTACCAGGACGATTCGGGGTCGCCCCATTGCGGACGGCTTTCGGAGTAAAGGTCCAGCACCAGCATGTCTCCTTCCGGCAGGTTGCGTATCATTGCAGACCGCGGATTGGCACCCCATGCCTGAATCACCCAGGCGGCGTTCCGGCTGTTCTTTTTCATTGCCTGCCAGATGGCTTTTCCGGCGGCGTCCAGGTCCACTCCCGCCACGTTGCCGCCTTCGTGGAACGGGTCCATGCTGTAGAAGTCGGCTTTGCCGAACAGGCGGTTCATCTCTTTGTAATACAAGTCGGCTATCTCCTGGAAACGGGCGTCGGTGGGTTGCAGGAAGGCCGGGCGGTTGTAGCCGCACCACTTGCCCGGGTCGGCCACGTTCACTCCCAGTTTCTCCTTGGCATTGTGGGGAAGCATGCCCGAATATCCCGGCAATACGGGGTGGATGCCATACTCACGCATGCGTTTCAGGATTTTCTTTTGCAGTGCGATGCGGCCTTCATACCATGAGTCGGTGTTCGGTCCGCCCCATCCCTCCAGGTTGTTCATCAGCCACCAGGCCTGGAAGGCGGGACCCGCCACAAACTCGTTAACTTCTGCTTTGGAATATCCCAGCCTGAAAAGTACGTTGCGCCAGACGGCATCTGTGCCCACCAGGGCCAGCGACAGGTTGATGCCGTGCAGTGCCATCCAGTCGAGCTCTTGTTCCCAACGTGCCCAATCCCAAAAAGCCATGGTATAAGAGAAGGTACAATAGTTGAAGTCATAACGATAGGCGGAGGCCGTTTCGTGCCTTTCTCTGTGCAGCACGGGAGGCAGCGCATCCGGAAGCTTGGCAACCATGTTGTTCCACGACAGATGGATGCCTGCATGATACTTCAGGTACCAGTTCAGCCCTACGGCAATGCTGATTGGGTTGTTTCCGCGGATGACTACCTTTTCTCCCTGTTGGTCCAGTTCAAAGAAATCTTCGCCCGCGGTGGATTTCTGTTCTATGACGAACTTGCCCGAAGAGCCCGGCACCACTCTTTCCAGCAGACCCTGAACGGGCGACATGCCCGAAACGGCCGGGAGCAGGCAAAATAATAGTATATAGCATATATAAAATCGTTTTGTAATTGTTTGGCACTTGTTGCGGAGCCTGTTGAGAGGTTCTTTCCGTCCGTTTGTTTTTCTTTTCATAATAGATGTCGTTTAAGGGAGAAATGAATGCTTCGAGCGCAAAGATGGGAAAATTAATGGAAATACAGTGCATGCTTCCTATCTTTTTGCTGGTTATGAGCACGTTTTTTTTCGTTTAAAGGAGTCACGGGAGTATCGGCTTTAACTCCTGAGCCGACTTGTCGGCTGATAACTCCCTTTAACTTCTGAGCCCGAAGGGAGATAACTTCTTCTAACTCCTCTAAATGAACGAGCCGTGCGCTGCTGTCGAACAATTTTTTGTGGATATTGTTCCTTTAGGAGGATTTTGCATATATTTGTCCCATAATATTAAACACAATGAATTATGAAAAAGTTTTTTAGTGCTTTCGTGATAGCCGCGTGCTGTATGTTCATGGCTATGCCCGCACAGGCCCAACTGTTGAAGTGGGGTGTCAAAGGCGGTGTGAATATGACGAAGATTGACTGGGATGGCGGATATAAGGGAAACAAGGACAATTCCGCCGGTTTCTTCATCGGTCCGATGGCCGAATTGACCATCCCCATTGTAGGCCTGGGCATCGACGGTGCCTTGCTCTTCTCCCAGCGCGGCAAGGACGAAGTGAAGCAGACCGGTATGGAAGTACCCGTCAACCTGAAGTATACCATCGGGCTGGGTAGCCTGTTGGGAATCTATGTGGCTGCCGGTCCCGATTTCTTCTTCGATTTTAAGAAGAAAGACAACATCGACCGCAAGAAGTCGCAGGTGGCGCTTAACTTGGGTGCCGGTGTGAAGCTGCTGAAGCATCTCCAGCTCGGGGTCACCTATCAGCTCCCGATGGGCGACTCGTTTACGTGGACGGAGGCCGGTAAGGCTTTTGGTGCCAAGAACAAGACTTGGCAGGTTTCTGCGGCTTATCTCTTCTAAGAGAGAGTCTGTGATATGTATATGATACACCCGGTTGTTCCGCTATGAAACAGCCGGGTGTATTGTGTAAATAGCCTTACGTATTTCGGCCGGAGCCGTCTTTTTGCAAGTGAACGACTACGGTCGTTCGATTGAACAACCAGTGTCGTTCGATTGAACAACCGGTGTCGTTCGATTGAACAACCCGGGTCGGTCACTTATATGTGGAGTCTGCATGAGCACGCTAATGAATACATCAGCACCACTCTCTTTGCTTCCTTAGATGAAACAGCCCTGAGCATTAGGTGAAGAGGAAAGAAGTTTCACCGGAAGTGACTGTGGGATAGGGAGAAAGCTTGAAGGGTGAAGCTTGTGAGGAGGTGAAAACCTGTTTTTTGTATCTTAGGGAAGCTGAAAAAGAGAGGCCATCTCAACTTTTATGTTGAGATGGCCTCGCCTTATAAGTGTCCTTCCACTATTGTGGAAGGTACGTTGTCCGTCAATTAGGGTTTAACGTCTCTGATAACTTCGATTGTGAAGTTGAATGATGTTGTGCCCCAGTCGTGCTTGTAAGATACTGTCACTGTTACAGTCTTGGTATAAACAGTACCGGTCGGGTCAATGTTGCATACAAGTTCATTGTTTTCATTGATAGTCCAGCCTTCGGTGTTAGTCGTGAACTTCAGACCGGTAGATGTGTCTTTAGTTCTATACAGTCCTGCTGCATTGGCTGCTTCTGTCAATTGCTTGTTCTTGTAGCTGACAATAGTCTGATCGATATAATCTTTCAGTACCAGGTTTTTCCATGCAGTTGCAGCGAGTTCCTGGAACTTGATGACTGTACCCTTGGCCAAAGTAGGATCGTAATGCTTGCCCAAGTTTGCAGTATTCTTGAAGTCTTGCAGCGGGCTCTTCACTGTCCATGTGTCGGTTCTGTAGAAATTGTCTTTATGAACTTCAGTATCATAAATGTCAATCTTCAGTTCCTTAACCTTGGCTACGTCTACGCTCGGCTCAAACTTAACGGTGTAAGTGTTATTGTCAAATGTAAGCTGACGCTTGTTCATCAGTTCTTTCACATAAGCATTCTGCTTGTTGGCATCCAGATTATACTTGGCAACTGCGTCAGCCGGTTTGATAATGTACATATCAGAGAAGCTGTTAGATTCCAGAGTATATTTGGTCTTGTCAGCATTCCACTTACCGATGATGGTTTGTGCGCTGTATTCTTCTTTGACAGTAGCATCGAAGCTGCGAGTCACGGCAAGGTCATTGATAGTAGTGATGAAGTACTTGTTATCAATCCGGTTTTCTACGGCATACGGAGTGTAAATTCCATTGTGTTTAACATTTCCCCACATTAGATAGAACGTATTCTTCTCAACTTTAGTCTTAGGACCGATGAACAAGAACAATGAGTCGGTTGCATTGCCCTGAGCTTTCTTGAACCATACGAATGCTTCGTCTGGATTGACACGAACATCTACAGACCATGCATTGTCAGCAGGATAATTCTCAATGCTGTTGAATGCTTGTTCATATTTAACCAATTCTTTTGATTCATTGTACACAGCTTTGTACAGAGGCCAAACTATGTTAGAACTATAGTTAGTCAGAATGTCACGACCACCGATAGCAGTTTCGAATGCACGAACATCCAGTTTCACAATCTGGTTGCTTGTCTTATAGCCCAAATTGAATGTAGCATCGCCCAGCGGAGACAACTGGATAGTCTCAATGCTTTGTTCTACTTCAGGACGTACAGCTTGTACAAGTACATAGTTGTAAATAACCAAATCGTGTACATCCTTAACCTGAGACTTAACGGTAGTAGTAACCTTAACTACGGCATACTCATCGATAGCTGACGGCTGCAACTCTTCCTTAACGGCCAGGATACCTTCTTTGGCAACCTTTTCTGCATCAAAGATACCTTTCTTGATTACTTCGCCCCACATTTCCTTTTCTGCATTCTCATCAATCAATTCAAACTTCTGCTCAAATTGAATGCCTGCATCAGCAAGCAGTACACCGTTATTCAAATTCAAGGCTGCACTGATAGAATCGTTCAAATTATAAGTTGCTTTATAATCAAATCTACCAATACTATAAGCGCTTTGGCTGTTCTGGCTGAAATACTCCTGTATTTTATCTTCTGCATTTACGCGTACATTTTTTATTGTACTAGCAGAAGCATATTGAAACTTCACATTGAAGTAGTCTGATGCAGAAACATATTGTCCGTACATCTTGACATCCAAAGAAGTAGCATAGCTATTGTATGTTTCACCGATATTCAGCGATACATTTCCCCACTTGGTTATTTCTGTTTCCGTAGTCGGGTCAAACCATGTTATACTTCCCCATCCATTAGTATATTTATCCTGAGCATTCTTAAAGTTTACCGGAGTCATCTTCACCCAAATAACACCTTCTTGTTCTTTGTCGAAATCCCAATCCAAAACATTCAGCTGCGGTTGTTCGGCAGCTCTTGTCAGATAAGTATCAGAGAAGAAGAGTTCTGCATCGCTCTTTGAGAATTTAGAAGGATATACTTTGAAAGAAGCCTTTGCAGGAACTGCTGCAAACAAAGTATCCGTATCTGTTTCGTTTTGTAGATAATACAACTGGTAGGCTACAGCGTAGTCATTCTTGTCATCGGCAGCCTGCTTCCTGTATACGATAGTTTGCAAGCCGTTGAAAGCAGAACCTTCCATCAGCAAGGTATACGACTGGCCGTCGATTGTAACCTGCATAGTTCCATCCTTTTCATTGTAGATCATGGACGGAATATTCACATTGTATTTGAATGAAGTTCTATATTCGCCAATGCAGATATAGCCTTCTTCGTCTACCTTCACATAGTTGCCGACAACTTCTTCAACATCTACGTTAGTACCGTCCGCGCCTTTTGCCTTGATTTTCTGACCGGCATCGTTCAATACATACTCATAGGTTTCGCCTTCGTCCACACTGATCATCCAGTAGTTTTCGGCATCCACCTTGAACTTCGGAACGATTGTAGCCCCGGTTTCACCCTTCGGGCCTTGAATACCCTGAAGACCTTGGTCACCTTTCTCGCCTTGAGCACCCTGAGCGCCATTCTTGATAGTCAAGGTTTCGCCGCCGGCAAAAGTCAGCAAGTAACCTCCTTCCACAGGAGTGTAGCTTTCAATAAACTTCTTGCCATTGATTGCGGCAAGGATGTCATCAATCTGTTTTTTGTTTGCATCGATTTGCTCTTGCAAGCCATTGATGTCATCATCATAGTCCTTACAAGAAACAAATGTTCCTGCCGAGCCTACCATCAAGGCACTGAACAGAATCACATTTAGAAACTTTTTGTTCATAATTGAAAAACTTTAAATTTATAAATTTAAAAAAATAAAAAGTGAATAATTTCCCATTTCGAATTCCTTTTTCGCACGCTTCTTCTGTTGCCAAAAATTCCGTTACTTCGCAGGTAATGAAATCCTGTTAATTTCATTAATAATCAGTCGACAAGGAGAGAACAGGCGGTTTTTGTCCTGAATGGTGAAAATCAGTCCGTTGGGATATCGGAAAGAGGATTGGAAGTCGGGAAAAGTGACAGTGGGAAAGTGATGAAATGAGGCTTCCAAAAAATGAAAGCGCATGTTCTTTGGCTCAAGATATTGAATGACAGCCTGTTGACAGATTAGATGGGGGATCCTTAAGGGCAACACCTCCCCGTTCCTCAAACCACTGTTTGAAGATTTCGGAAAATGTGCGACAGATCTATTCTATCCTATCAAAAGAAGTAACGTCTTTTATACAGTACACGCTCCGCTTCTTACAAAAGAAATTACCCTCTGGTTGGCCTCGTCAATCTTCCTGTTGCTGAAAGGCTTCAGATAGGTTTCCGTCACCGTGATGGAGGAGTGTCCCATGGCTTCGGATATGATTCCGGGATGTATCTCGCAGTGGTAAGCCATTGTGGCCCAGGTGTGTCTGGCCGCATATGTAGTGAGTGCCGACTGCATTCCCAGGCATTTCCTGAGTACTGCCAGACGCTGGTTGAATGCCCTTAGTGCCGACTGGTATTCCCGGTATGCCGCTTCCGTACCTTCCTCGCTCTGCAGGATGGGGAACAGATAGGGGGAGTCGGGGTCTCTGTCCGCCAGCATCCTTACCATCTGCATGGCTTCTGGTGTGAGTGACACGGTCAGCGCCCGTCCCGTCTTCCTGCGCCTATAAGAGAGGGTGTTTCCCTGCAAGTCCCTCTTGTGCAAATAGGCCAGGTCCACAAAGGGTATTCCCCTGAGCATGAACATGAGTACGAAGAAAATCCTTGTTTTCTGCCGTGTGTTTGGGAGTTTCCCTCCCTGCAGGCTCTTTTCCGTCTCCCTTACCAGGCAGCCGATATCCGCTGTTTCCAGTGCTTTCTTCCTGTCCGCCCTTGTGCCGGTGTACACATGCTCAAACAGTCTGGGTACATACCGCACCATCTTTCTGTCCACCGCCCGGTTGAAAACCGAGCGTATCGCCTTGATGTAGGTTGACACGGTGTTCCAGCTGCAGTTCCTCTGCCTGAGGAAGTTTTCGAATCTCTTCAGCACGGTGGGGCTCAGCCTGCGCATGGGCATGGGTTGTCCCTTGTTGAATGCCGAGAATGCATTTACTGCCGATTGGTAGATGTGTGCCGTCCCCCATCTGCCGCCTTCCCGGAGTTCACCGATGACCAAGGAGAACATCTCCTGTAAGGCAATTTCATTTCTGCTCATTTCCAATTTATTTATAAAAGGTTTACTTTACAAGTATATACAATAAAATGAAGAAAAACAGAAGCTTATAATGTATTTCTTCATTTTAGCCAGTCTTTCAGAATGAACTCAAATATATTTCTTATATTTGCGAAAAAAGTCGCATTGAAAAAAGTCGCAATATGAATAATCCATTTAAATTCGGTACGATTGTAGACGGTGAATACTTTACGGATAGAGTAGCGGAACAAGAAAAAGTAAGAGAGATACTTGCAAGTGAGAATCACCTGATACTTATTAGCCCACGACGTTTCGGCAAGACCAGCCTCGTTCAAAAAGTAACGAAAGGGTTGTCACGTCCCGTTTTTCAGTTGAACCTGCAGTTGGTAACAGACACAGCCGACTTTGCAGCTCGATTATTGCGGATTGTGCTTCAACAATATCCTATGGAACGTCTGAAACATCTCATCACTCACTTTCGTTTTATTCCTACCATTTCAACCAATCCCATGACGGATGGCATAGAAGTTTCATTTCAGCCGTCAATGGATGGTTTCATTCTGCTGGAGGATGTATTCACACTGATTGATAAACTGGGCATGAAGAATCCACATAAGAAACCGATTGTAGTACTGGACGAATTCCAAGAAATACGTACATTGGACAAGAGTCTGGATAAAAAATTGAGGTCTATTTTACAGACTTACAATCATGCCAACTACATTTTCTTAGGTAGCCAGGAATCGATGATGCAGGAAATCTTTGAGAAAAAGAAATCCCCTTTCTATCATTTTGGATATTTGATGAAGTTGGGTAAGATTCCTCAAGATGACTTCTATGAGTTTCTCAAGAATGGCTTTCTTCTCTTGGGTGAAGATATGGATGCTGAAACGATAGGCCGCAGCATTCTGTCGTTCACCAATTGTCATCCCTATTACACCCAGCAACTGGCTTACCAGACATGGAATAACTGGAAACAAAACGGTTATAGTGATACTTTGGTAGAAACTGCCATTACAGAATTAACCCATGTACACGATATGGATTATGAACGTTTATGGAGCACTTTCAATAAAACAGATAAAAAAGTCTTGATAGGCTTAACTATGCAGATGGGGACTCCGTCCAGCCTTCCTTTTCTACAAGCTGTCGGTATTGATTCTCCAAGTACTGCTTTCAGTAGTTTGAAGCGACTTGGATAACAAGGATATGTGATACGTAATGAGGGGTATGAACTGGATGACCCTTTCTTCAGAAGGTGGATTGAAGTAAAGAGAGAAGGGTGATAGAAGGAGGAAATCCTTGTTGGGTTTCGTATCATTTCAGCATATTGAGTTTTATGCTTATCATGTCTTTATATGATATTTGCATCTCCTCCGGTAGAAAAGAGAGACTGATGAACTCCATCCATTCGGTCACGTGCATCTATTTTCCAGCTCTTTTCCGCAATGTCAAGCAACCATCCTTCGGGTATCAGCCCGTCGAAAAAAGGAAACAGCACTTTGTCGTGATAGGCTTTCTCTGTCAAGGGTAATGTGAGACTGACAGCTTCTGCAACATCCGACTGCAGGAACTCCGTATCGTACTGGAAGGTATAGCCATCCTCATCCTCTGTGAGGATACCGGCTTTTATTCCTCGGAGATTTATCAATGCCTGCTTCATCATTCGTCAGTTTTAGTTATAGGTACTGCGCCAACTTCGCTGCCGAACAAAGACAGTAGCTGGTTTACCTTGTCCAACCGCAGCGTCTGTTTGCCTTGTTCCAATTCACGGACAAAGCGCAAGCCTACCCCTGACTTTTCCGAAAGTTCCACTTGGGTCAGATTGTGCTGCTTACGCATTGCTTTTACATATTTGGATAATGTTGTTTGTTCCGTATATTCCATTATTACACCCATAAGGGTATAAAAAGATTAAAGGAGAAAGAGATTATATCTTTTCGGGTATAAATTAACTGAAATATCAAAGTAATGATGAAACATGGAGAATACAGAAAGGGTGTGCTAAAAATGGCACACCCTTAACTCATCTTTACTATTTGTAAGCTTAGACCGATTCTGTTTATATTTTAGTTTGCAGAATTTGGTTTAACTGTTACATTGATATCAGCTTTCTTTGTATAGCCCCAGATGTCTTTTACTGTAACATTCTAATATCACAATAAAGAAGATTGTCCATATCTTCTGTAAGTAGGACCGGCTCTATAATTTCCTTTACTGTACGAACCATAAAGATAAAGGGCCTTTAATGGTAACTTCTCCGCTACCATTTCCTTATAGCGTTTGGCAAGGTTTATAGCTTGTTCTTTATCCATAATTGCAACTCTTTAGTTTGGCTCAAAAGTTCAGCACAGTATTTTCTTTGGTTAAGCTCTTCATTAATCTTTCCTTATAAGAGGGGTAACGGGCTTCTATATTAAGAGGTTCAAGCTTGTCTATAAAGTCTAACTGCTCCTCTAACAATTGCTTGTCCAATCCCGTTCTCTCCGCAGGTCTGGATAGTGAATGTATCTTTAGAGGAACTTCCATTAAGCAATTAGTCCAATATGCTTTGAGAATTTTCTCTATTATTTGATGGCACATGAAACCGACATAAAGATAACGACCTGTAAGCAGCATTTTGCTGTTTTCAAATCATAATCTGACATCGCAATCCAATAGGTTACTTGACTATCCGTATTTCGAGTCTTTAGAATAAAGATAGTTATACAAATAAATTGAATGAATATAAGATTCAAGAAAGAAACCATTAAAGCTTATTCCTCTGCAACCAAAGTTGAAAGAACTGATCATATACCTGATAGATGCCTTTGTCATACGTAATAAAATCTTTTTCCAGTAGTCCTTTTACTGCCGAAGAGACGGAACTGGCAGATTGCAACCTGTATTTACGTACAAAGTCACCGCTTGAGATAGCCTTGGCTTTTCCCTCTGCTGCGATTGCCATAAATGCAATGCGCTGCTTTTCGGGCATCTGATATAACAAGGCATTGTATGTATCAGCAGAAAAGTCCAGAAGGTCGTTAATGGCAGTATCTATCATTGAGGGAATACATATTTCTCCAGCTCCGGTCATGGAAAATAGAATGTTCATGACTTTTTGCATATACGAAGTTATACCATTGAAGCGCTCATATAATTCTGTTACCACTAATGTATCTAAACGTTTGCCTGCCAGTTCAAAGTTCTTATGACAGAACTCTGCGTATTTGTCAACAGAAATGGGAGGCAGGTTTATTAATGTAACTGATTGATAGAATGGACGTGCCGGAGAAGTAAACATTGCTCCCATCAGATGCCTATGAGACCCGGAGAAGACAAAGTGCGCGTTGGAACAGCGTTGTATGTGTGTCCGTAATGCCGCTTCTATGTTGGGGTCGTCTGTATATTTGGTTATTTGCTGGAACTCATCGATAGCGATTAGACAAGGTTTTCCGGCATTGTTCAGATAGGAGAATATTTCATCCAATGTTGCAGAGGGATTGGTTATGGCGCCCAGTCCGATTCCCCACGTAGGCTGTCCATTCATGTCGAATGTTATTTCGGAACGAAGGGAGGCCAGTACATTCAAGAAGGTACTCCATACGGATTTTCCTTTGGGACGCAGTTCATCCAGCACAGCCTTACCGAAAACATTCACAAAATCGCGTACAGAGCTTGTGGCATAGATGTCGATGATGAAAGAGTGATAATGCTCCTTGATTTCCGGCTGTCCAAAACAATGCCGCAGCAAGTCTGTTTTGCCTAATCTGCGTGGGGAAATCAATGCAATGTTATTCTCATTCATCAAAAGTGAGACGATTTTAGCCGTTTCTTTCTCTCTGTCACAGAAATATTCCGGTGATACATAGCCGTTTGTAACAAATGGATTTTTCATATGATTACTTGTTATGTAGGCAAATATAGGAGAAATATTGCAATTACCAAAAGACGATTATCATAAAACGATAATTGCCGTAAATTTCCCATTATAAATCGATTTTAACTTGATATTTATCAGTCTATGATATCTAAATTTCCTTTCTATTCATAGTTAAATTATTTATATAGGTTTGATATGCGATAATATATAGCTAAAAAGGAATGATTTAATAGTCTTCATCACTTTCTTGTCGATATATATATACAAAAATGGCTATTTCAGTTTCTCTAAGAATGGAAAATGGAAATAGCCGTTTCTATTGAAAATATAGAATATCTAGTTTATATCATTTTGGGTAATTGATTCTTCTGCCCAATACGTCATTGCGCATTTCCCGTTCACTACGATAGAGCTTCCCGTCTTTCAGGAAATAGTAAGCTGGATATCCGGCAAACTCAATTGTTGCATATTCCAAATTATCGGCACTTTTACAGACTTGCCAAGTACCTTCATAAGTCAGCGAGTCGTTAAACTGGATAAGTGTGGTTGAATCTGCTTTAAGTTCAAAGCGTACTCCTTCTTCCGTAAAAAAAGTGCCGCCAAAGGGATGGTTACTGCTTTTTCCGGTACAGGCTACTAACACACAGATACCCATCAAGAGCATTGAAAAATAAATAAATCTTTTCATCTTCATCTGTTTTTATTTAATCAATAAAGGGTATTCCGCACACGGAATACCCTTTAGTATATCAGTATCTAACGATTTTTACTTATCGTGTACCAGGAGTTCCAGAGTTAGGAGCTACAGTAATCTCATAAACATTGATGAGAGTTTTCCACTTATAACCGTATTCAACCGGGATAAGCAGCTTATAAGGTTTGTTAACCGGAGTACCGCTATAGTTGTAATAAGTCAAGACTTTTTCTTCGTCACCGTCACCATCGATATCTTTTTCTTCATATCTGATTTCAATGTTTGCAGGCAACTTACCATTTGTATAACCTTCTTCAGGTTCCAAGTTACCGTCAGTAAGTTTCAAGTTGGTCTTGATCTTAGTAACATCCAAAATATTGTCAGAACCAGCCTTCAACGGCCAAACTGCTTCTCTTACTTGATAGAAGTCATACAATACTTTGGGCAGACCAGTTGTGTTTTCCACAATCTGCTTGTTGTCATTCCAAGAGTAGTAAGTGAATGCACCAGTTACATCAATTGAGCTACCTTCGTTCTTGGCGTCAACGAAGTTGTCGATTGTGTCCTTCTTAATTTGCAACGGCTCAATAATATTTGCTTCGTATTGCTTAACAATGCCTACATTCTTTGTATTATTGCAGAGATCAGCAACCAAGTTGATGGGAACCATCTTACCAACCAATGCCTTAGCAGCTTCTGTCGGTTGATTAGTGAAATCTGTAACAGCATGATCAGGAACAGCTTCTTGCAACTTGAAGTTGTACGTCAGCTCGTCTGCGTTCAAAAGGTTAGCCTTGTGATTTACGATTGTTGCTGCTAATTCTCCCTTAATCCACAATTCTGTATCATTGTTTCTCAACTCAGCCTTCACTTCAGTACCATCGTTCCAAATATAAGTATAGTTGGCGATTCTTGCCTTATCGAATACGAATCTTACGCCTTCTTCTGCATAGTAAATGCCGTTAGCATTTTCAGGCATAGTGTGGTCAGGCTGCATCGGACCAAAAGCAGGATAATAGAACTTCGTATTAGCTACATTCTTATCGGTATAATAGATAGCGCCAGCAGCACCTGCAGTAGGTTTCACACCTCTGTCATCCAAGAAACCGTTCAACAAGTCAGTATAGATGTTACATGTCGGGTTAGTACCGTCAACAACATTCCATGCCGGATTAGATTCTTTGGTTCCATAAACGATCGGGTTGATGTTGAATATCTTATATTCCTTTTCACCTTTCCAGTATGTACCCATGTGGCCCCATACATTCAAAGCAGGCATATAGACAGTTCTTGTCATCACAACGGTAATATCAGCATTGATACCCTTAGGATCTTTGTAGATAACAGTCTTCGTGAACGTCTTCTCTTGCTGACCAGGCCAGAACACACCAAGATCTTCTTCGTTTAATGTCCACAAAATATTGTGAGACTCAACGCCTTCTTCCGGATCTTTCAAATCTTCAGCTGTACCAGCTCCCTCACCTACAATGAATTCAGTATAGATAGCATGGAAT
>Ga0137298_10633_pt1 | contig 26458 bp, 23 predicted proteins | sample RamsorincwithD2O_2_FD_97182 | JGI IMG/M metagenome (GOLD analysis project Ga0137298, IMG submission 97182) | Mouse cecal microbial communities from Vienna, Austria - Glucosamine amended with D2O | ecosystem: Host-associated > Mammals > Digestive system > Large intestine > Cecum | place: Austria...
CAAGACTTATCCCGATGGAAAAGTTACTGGCAAAATTCGCACTAGCAAACCAATTGCCGAGCAAATCGCGGGCTATTTTGGGGGTGGCGGACATCCATATGCGGCTGGCTTTCGCACTTATGATACTAATTATAGTGAAGTTGTGTCAGACGTTGTTAAAATCCTGCCGGATCTTTTAACAGGGTGTGAAGGTATTGATGAACAAGTTATATAATGTCGCAACTTGGTTTTGGCACAAGTTCTTCCATGCTCCGATAAGTCTTACTAAAGCCTATGACAACAACGTTAAGAACGCTCAGATCACAATAGTATTTCTTCATGGCATCAGTGCTAATTCTGATACCTGGAAACGGACATTTGCGCATCTCAGTAAGGAAAAAGACCTAACCACAGTTCGCATAGTCGCATTGGATTTACTGGGGTTTGGTAAGTCCCTCAAGGCAGATTGGCTGAAGTATAACGAAACAGAATACAGCAAAGCATTAGATGTCGCCTTGCGTAGGCTTAAAATAAAAGGCAAACGCATTTTGGTAGGGCACTCAATGGGCTCACTTATCGCCGCTAATTATGCCGTCAATTTCGAAAATCGTATCGATCTTGATCGTCTTATCTTAGTTTCCCCTCCCGTACTTATGGCTGACGAGCTCGCTAAACTCCCCGATAAGGCTTACGCAAAATCCTATAGCGCACTGCACAGGATTGCCGTTACTGTGCCTGCCGCTGAAACCATTGCAAAACTCGTACAGCGCTTTAGCAGTTTTCGGAGCGAGTACGTAAAGACCGCTGCTTTTGAACGCTCTATGGAGAATATCATATTGAACCACAAAAATTATCAAACCTTTACCAACTTACGTGTACCTACGGTCATTATACACGGACACTTCGACCCCCTTGTAATGGGGTCAAATTTACGTCGTGCCGCTAAAAGGAACCCACGCTATATTAAATATGTTAGTGTTATCGGACAACACGATTTATCGGTAGGGAAACGTGCTAAAATATTACTAGAAATAAGAAAAATGTTAAAAGAAGAGCGCAAGCATGAAACTATTTAATACTCTCACCCGCAAAGAAGACAATTTTAGTCCTTTTAATCCAAAGGAAGTCAAGATTTATACATGTGGACCTACAGTTTATAGCCAACCGCATATTGGCAACTTTGCAGCCTACATCTACTGGGATTTGCTTGTACGTACATTATTAATGAATGGCTACGGTGTTAAGAGAGTTCTCAACTTTACGGATGTTGGGCATCTCACCTCCGATGCTGATGAAGGCGAGGATAAGTTAGAAAAAGGTGCTCGTCAAAGTGGCGAAACAGTTTGGCAGGTCGCCGAACGCTACATTAAGGCCTTTCGGGAGGATTTCCAAGAGCTCAATTGTATAGCCCCTGATGTATGGGCTCGCGCTACTGATTACATTGAAGAAGACAAGGACATTGTCGAAACGCTCATGGAGAAAGGCTATACTTACGAGACTAAAGACGGCGTATATTTTGATACTAGCAAATTCCCAGAATACGCAAATTTTGCCCATTTAGACCTAGACAACTTGCGAGCCGGAGCCCGTGTAGAATATTCTAGTGAAAAGAAAAACCCGTCTGATTTCGCAGTCTGGAAATTCATTCAACCTGACGAACAGCATGCTATGCGCTGGGGTTTTCTAGGCAGGCCAGGCTACCCAGGATGGCATCTTGAATGTTCCACAATTATCCACACGGAGCTTGGCGAAACCATTGATATTCATACTGGTGGTATTGATCACATTCCTGTACATCATACCAATGAGATTGCTCAAAGTGAAGCTGCCTTCGACAAAAAATTATCCAAATTTTGGCTCCATTGTAATTTCCTCACGATCGACAAGCACAAGATATCTAAATCGCTTGGTAACATATGGACTCTTGCCGACCTAGCCAAAAAAGGCTACAATGCAATGGATTTCAAACTATGGGTTCTGCAAGGTCATTATCAGTCAGAGCGTGATTTTAGCTTTGAAAATCTCGAAGCAGCCCGGGTTCGTCGTCTCAACTGGCGTAATCGTATAGCCCTATGCTACCAGCACGAAGGTAAAGATATAGACTTTACGCCCGTTCTAACCGCCATAAGCGATAATCTCAATTCTCCGAAGGCTTGTGCGCTCATTGATGAGATCAAAGATGAGAGCTTGCATTTCTGGGAACAAGTGGATGCCTTATTTGGCTTGCGACTTTATCAAGATTCGCCAGATATAACGATCGAACAGAAGCACCTTCTTGCTCTTCGCGGTGATGCTAAGGCCAGAAAAGACTACGCCGAAGCCGACCGTATTCGTGACGAACTTCTAGCGCAGGGCATCGCTATCAAAGACACCACCAATGGACAAATTTGGCAGTACTCCCGTTAGCTTAAGTTCACCTGAGAAAGTCATCATAGTAACCATGCGAGCATGTTGAAAGTATGGTATAATAAAATATATGGGAAAAGTTATTGAAGTTCATGACTTAGTGAAAGTCTACGGCAAGCGTAGCACTGCTTTCGAAGCACTTAAAGGAGTTGACCTAGAGATTGAGGCTGGCGAATCGGTTGCCATCGTTGGCAAGTCTGGCTCCGGTAAATCTACACTAATGCACTTGCTGGCGCTTCTAGATAAGCCTACTGCCGGAGCTATCAAGATCGATGGAATTGATTCAACGAAGCTCAGTAATCGCGAGCTAAATAAACTGCGCAATCGTACATTTGGCTTTGTGTTTCAACAATTTTTCATGAACCCAAATGACACCGTCATAGAAAATGTAATGTTGCCACTTAAGATTGCTGGTGTCGCCGGAAAAGAACGACGCAACCGAGCTGAGCGCGCGCTTGAGACCGTCGGTCTTAGTGAGCGCAAAAAATTCAAGGCTACAGATCTATCTGGCGGTCAAAAACAACGCGTATGTATTGCTCGAGCGATAGTGAATAGCCCTAAAATCATCTTTGCCGATGAGCCAACTGGCAACCTTGACTCAGCTACCGGTGAACAAGTAATCAAATTACTTTTTGATCTAAACAAAGACAAAAATGCCACTCTGATCATCGTTACCCATGATGAAGATCTTGCTAAGCTCTGTGACCGACAGATCCGTATTATGGATGGTCGGATCGTTGAGGGGCTCGAAGATAATCCTCATGGAGAATGGGTTGATGGTAAATGGAAAATGAAAGCAAAAGCGGAGGCCTAGATGGGATTCTTTGAAATTATTAAAAGCGCGAACCATAACTTATTTAGAAATAAAGCTCGTACTTTTTTGACAATTCTGGCCATCTTCATTGGAAGTTTTACTATTAGCTTGAATGCTGCTATCAATGCTGGTGTAAATAGCTTCATTGACGAACAGACCGACAGTCTAGGTGGGGAAGATTACATTATGATTATGCCAGAGGGATCTGTTAATACTATGAGCTCGATGATGATGGGGAGCAGCAGCAACAACGAGCCACTTGAATACGATCCTAACCGAACCCTAACTGCTTTTTCCAAAGAACAACTTGAGAAGCTCAAAAAAATTGACGGCATTGACGGCGAGAACCTTTACGTTGCCAAGCAAATTCCGGTAGAATACATCACGAGCACCGACACTGACAAAAAGTACACCATTAACATTGGCGCTATGCCACCAGGAGATTTCAATGTTTCAACTACTGCAGGCGTCTTGCCAAACCGAGACGCTAAAGAATACGAGATCACTCTTGAGCCTGGCTACCCAAAAGCTCTCGGCTTTGGTTCTGACGAAAATGCTATCGGTAAGACTGTTGAGTTGGTGATTACAGACCCAGTCACAAAGAAGCCACTCACATATAAAGCTAAAGTTGTCGGTGTTCAAGCAAAAGGCGTAGTTGCTGTAAATGGTGCGATAGTGAGCCCATCTCTTGAAGAAGCTATGCATGACGCCATTACTAAGTATTACCATGCGGAACAAAGAGAACAGGCTTATGTAGTGCAAACGCGCTTTGACACTAGCAAATATACTGAAGCAGAGATCAAAGATATCCTCAAAGAAAACGGCTTTTATGGCCTTACGGTATCAGATATGATGGGCGCCATCCGTACCTTCTTTGATATTATCATGGTTGTCTTCACGATATTTGGCGGTATTGCTCTGTTAGCAGCGGCGATTGGCATTATCAATACTTTGCTCATGTCTGTCGAAGAGCGCACTCGAGAGATTGGCCTTGATAAGGCGCTTGGCATGCCATCGGGTAAAATCTTCCTCAACTTTTCTATTGAAGCGATCTCGCTCGGGTTTTGGGGGTCAGTCCTAGGCATAGTTATTGCAATGCTAGTGGGCTATACAGCTAACGTTGTCTTGCATCAGCCAGGCGGCTTCCTAGAAGTCTTTCCGACTTTCAGCCTATTTAGATTCACGCTAGAGAATATGATACCTATCGTTGTCGCGGTTATGATTATAGCATTTGTTGCTGGCACAGTTCCAGCTTGGAAAGCTGCCCATAAGAATCCCATCGATGCGCTGAGGTACGAGTAGTCAATGGAATCAATACGCATTGAAAAGCTCATTCCAGGTGGTCAAGCCTTGGGTACTCTATCAAGTGGCAAGAAGGTTATGCTGTGGGGTGCTCTGCCTGGTGAGCTAGTATTGGAGTGGCAAGTTACCAAAGATAAGTATAGTTATTGCGAAGGCATCGCTACCCAGGTTACCGATGATTCCCAGAGTCGCATCAAACCTCGCGATGAGACATATCTAGCCACTTCACCTTGGCAAATCATGGATTATTCCTACGAACTTCAACAAAAACAGTCCCTACTTATAGAAATCATTCGTCAGCAAAAGCTCACAGACATTGTGCCGTCATCCGTTAAAACTGACGGCATAGACTTCTTTTATCGCAACAAGATGGAGTATGCACTCTACTATGCTCACGAAGACCAAAGAATCTACCCAGCCTTTCGGGCGCGCGGTACGCACCGTAAGCTCCCCATCCCGCAATCAAGCATTGAGCGCCCCGAAATCTGGCAAGCTGCTCAAAAAATCATCGCAGATATGAATACTCGAGGCGATGAGGCTCGTAAGTATCAATCATTGCTTCTTCGCTGCAATCAATCCGGTGAAGTCAGTGGCGGCCTGCTTGAAAACGGCAAAAAGCACCCCTCATTCGCCAACCTTACCGATACCATCCTTGGCAAAGAATATAGCTACTCCCCCAACGGCTTCTTTCAGATTAATCTACCAGTCTACGAGATGGTGCTCCAAGAAATCCAAACCTGGGTCAAGTGCAACAATGTACTGGATCTCTATGCTGGTGTTGGTACTATTGGCTTGTCTGTGGCGCGCGATAAGAAACTTACACTAGTAGAATGCGATAAATCTGCCTATCGCGAGATGAAACGCAATTGCCAGGGAACGGGAGCTCAGCCAGTTCTTGCCAAAAGCGAAGAAGCGCTTGGTTACATCCAGCCTCACCAAACTGTCATTGTTGACCCGCCACGTGCTGGTTGTTTACCAGAAGTTATCGAAAAAATCAAACAAGTCTTACCAGAACAACTTATTTATCTTTCATGTAACCCTATTACTCAAATGCGCGATATTAGTATGCTTACAACCGCTTATGATATTAAATGTTGCACGCCGTATAATTTCTTCCCACGTACCCCACATCTAGAAAATTTGGTCGTTTTGGAGAGAAAATAGATGCCGCTGAATATCGAACAGCAAGCTGCTGTTGAATATCTTGAAGGACCGCTCTTAGTCTTGGCAGGACCTGGCACTGGTAAGACTCAGCTTCTCTCGGCCAAAGTCGCCTATATTCTGCAGAATATAGATACTAATCCCGAGAATATACTCTGTTTAACTTTCACTGACGCAGGAGCCGAAAATATGCGCGCCCGTCTCCAAGGTATGATTGGCAAAGCTGCGCTTGATGTAAATATCCATACTTATCACGCCTTCGGATCCAATATACTCGATCGCTACAAGAATTATGCCGAAACATTTGATCGTAAATTAGACGCTCCTATTGATGAGACTACTCAATATAAGATTATTCACGAGATTCAGAAGAAACTTCCTGTACTAGATATTCTGCGCGACAGTGATACTAAAGACATCATCTCCACTATTGGCAATGCTAAATCTGCACGCCTTACCGCGGCAGATCTTCAGAAGATTGCCGAAACTAATATCCACGACAGTATAGATCTTGCTGATGAGATTTCTCCATTCCTATTAGAACTCAAACCACGTGAAAAAGTTGATGTCGCTCTTCAGGAAACATACCAACCGATCCTAGAGATCTTACTTAAACACAGATCTACCGAACCTATCGTCGGTAATGTCGAGCGTATTACTAATGTACTTGCAAAAGATCTGCATAAAATCATTCAAGAAGTTACCGCCGAGGAAAAACCCAAGCTCAAAAAACTCTCCGATTGGAAGACCAAAAATTTTGAAGCCTATGTTCGTGACCCTAAGCACCCTGAGACCAAAACCTATCGGCTTAAGGATCACATTGCTAATAAAAAACTTGCCTCACTCGCTAATATTATGCAGAAATACGAAGATAAGTTGCGTGAAGATGGCCTTTATGATTTTAATGATATGATTGAATGTGCAATTCAATATCTTAAGGAAGACGACGGTTTTCGCTTACAGCTTTCTGAATTATTCCAATACATTTTACTAGACGAATTTCAAGACACCAACGCTTCACAGTTTGAGCTCATCAAACTTCTCACGCAATACGAAAAACCCATCGTAATGGCAGTAGGTGATGACGATCAGGCAATTTTTGAGTTTCAAGGTGCTAATGCTTCAAACTTGCGGGATTTCCAAGATTACTATAATGCCAAAATCATTACCCTGCTCAATAATTACCGTAGCACTGGCGAGATACTTAGTTTATCGCGTAAGGTTGCCGATCAAATTGAAGATAGCTTTGCTAAAAACTATCAAATCGACAAAACTTTAACCTCAATGAAAGATCTCTGGGAACAAGACCACACCACGCCGCCTCAAGTCATGCGGCATGAATTCCCCGGAACAGTAGCTGAATACCATTGGATTGCTCGAGAGATTCGCAAATTGGTTGACTCAGGTGAGGACCCTACCGAAATAGCTATTATAGCCCCCAAACACAAAAACATTGCCCCCATCTTGCCATACCTCAAAAATCAGAATCTAGATGTCACTTATGAAAAACGCGACAATATCCTACTTGATGATAAAATAGCTAAGCTTGCCCAGCTTGCTCGTTTTGTTGATCGCTTGGCACACCGCGAGCAGCCCATAGAAAATTTGCTTGAAATATTATCATATGACTTTTGGCAAGTACCACCTGTAATAGCTATTAAAGCTATTGAGAAAAAATGGGATTCCACTAAAAGCGTCGTAGACTATCTCGAAGGTGATCCGCAGCTCGAACCTATCGCAGAGCTTCTTGCTAGTCTGGCCGCTACTGCTGAGACCGTTCCACTTGAACTCTGGTTAGATTATCTCACTGGCAGCGCTAACCTAGGTAGTTTACACTCCCCAATCCTAGATTATTATCAAAAATCTTGTAGTGAAGCAGAGCTGCTAGAGTTTTATGAGAATTTGGCTACCCTGCGTCAAAAAGTTCTTACTCATGTTCACGGTACACACGCTACCGAAGTCGATTTTATACCCAAGCTCCATGATTTTGTCGTCACGATGGACGATTTTGAGCTGGCTGGCAGCGAAATTATGCGTGTTAGTGTTTACCGCGACGGCGGTCGTGCTGTCCAGGTAATGACCAGTCACAAGAGTAAAGGTTTGGAGTTTAAGCACGTCTTTCTGACTTCTGTTGATGATGCGTCCTGGGGCAAATCAAAAGGGAATAATAACCTCCTGACCTTACCCAAGAACCTTTCTTATATCCGTCATACTGGCATCACGGACGATGAGCAGCTGCGTCTGTTTTTTGTAGCGCTTACTCGCGCCAAAGACACGCTGTATCTTACCAGTAGCATTCATAAAGAAGATGGTAATGAGCTCAAGCGCCTACGTTACCTCTCTGAAAGTAGCCGCGATGATGCTGAGCAGATTTCGCCGTATTTGCTAGAGCCTGCACGCACCATTATCTCTCATAATGAACTCAGCACTGCCGAAAAAATCGAAACCATGCGCCTAGGTTGGGTATCCACCTATCAAGGGCTCACTCCCGATGCCATTACTATTCTACGTGAACGCATGAAAACCTACCGTCTTAGCGCTACCGACCTGACTGACTTTATCGATATCATCTACGCTGGGCCCCAATCCGTCTATCAGAAAAGGATTTTACGCGCACCTAGCGAACCGGCTAATTTTTCACTTTGTTATGGCAATATCCTACATACAGTTTTTGAACAAATCACTTCTCATGGTCTCTCCGACCAGCAAGCTTTGGATCTCTTTCGCAGTGAAGCTAAAAAATCCATCTTGGAAGACGAAGAGAAGCAAGACCTTCTCGATAAAGGCGAATATAGCCTTAAGATCGCCTTGCAAGAGTTCGGTGGTATTCTTCGTCACGAGAATGCTAAGGCCGAGCTCAATCTTTCTTCTGAACATCTTACCTTTAACGGCGTACCTGTTACTGGAAAAATCGACCATCTCGAGATCGATCATGCCACCAAGACTATCGAAATCTACGACTACAAGACCGGCAAATTCCACGACAAAAAATGGAACAGCCAACCTAGCCTCTTCAAGTACAGTCTACAACTGATTTTCTACAAACTTTTGCTTAATCTCTCGCTTAATTACCGTAATTACAAAGTCACCAAGGGCCACATCCTCTTCGTCACACCTGATGGTGACGATCAGGTTCACGATAAAGAATATTTGTTTAATGACGCCGAAGATTCACGACTTAAGCAGCTCATCGGAATAGTCCATCACTACCTTACTACGCTCGATTTTCTCCAAGACGACGATATCTTCTTGCCACCCGATAAGAACAAGTCCATGAAGCACATCAATGCTTTTATTGATCAGCTCATAGAAAAAGTCGCAGGCAAGAAATAATCCTAAGTTGCAATTTGGACACCACTCACCCCTGACCATACCGCTCATGCTTGCGGTTTTGTAACCACTGTAGTAAAATAGGAGAACTAAGCAAGCTTCTCGCTTAGTATGTTCCTTATCTACTCTGGGGCCCATTCGATGAAAGGATGTGATTATGAATGGGATTTTTCGATGAAATGTTTGGTGCTGCTCCTCCGCCCGAACCCGCTTCTCATGGCTTGTTTGATTCGCTCTTTGGAGGTTTCTCCCCGAGTCGCTCTGAGAGTCATGTGCCATTCGGCGGCTACAGTGAACCCATCATGCCCGCCGCTTCGCAAGCGCGTGGCTACGGCGGCCAGATGTTTGGCAGCTTCGGCGAAGCCGACAAGAGTCGTTTGATGAGTGGCGTCGTCACAGACCCGGATACCGGCTACGTTGGCACTCCGGCGGAAATCTACGACCGTTACAAAGCCGAAGGTCGCGATCCGCGTCCGTTGGTGGCACGCTTCCACCGCTATTAAGCCAGTTCTTCTCGACAAAGCGCCTACCCCCATCAAAAAGCCTCGACCATTGGTCGGGGCTTTTCTATCGCTCGGTACTAGCTTACTTGCTAGCTTCCTTCTCAGCTTTAGCAGCCTTTTTCTCAGCTTCCTTTTCAGCTTTCTTGGTCTTGTTGCCAAGAGTAGCGCGAAGCTTGGCTGCACGCTCGGCGCGAGCTTTGAAACGATCAACGCGACCTTCGGTATCGATAATCTTCTCTTCACCAGTAAAGAATGGATGTGAAGCCGAAGAGATCTGTACCTTGATCAAAGGGTATTCTTGACCATCGGTCCACTTAATCGTCTCGTCGCTAGTAGCTGTGGAGCGAGTTAAGAACGAATAATTCGCAGCCTCGTCCATAAAAACAACAAAGCGATAATCTTGTGGTTGTGCAACTTTATTACTCATAACTTCCTCCAGTTTACCACACTTTCCCTAAGCTGTAAACCCCTAGATTTTGGTTGACTTTTTGTATAATGTAAGTTATAATGAAGAGGTAAAGTACTAAACGAAACAGCTACGGGAGGTTTCCTGGGTAATTGAAAGCTAATACGTGTGTATTAACGGTGCAATACCTCAGCCCCATAGCAAAGAGAAAGGAAAACCAAATGACAATCGATCCAAAAAACATCGATATGAAAGCCCTGCTCGACGCAGGTGCGCATTTTGGTCACAAGACCAGCCGCTGGCACCCAAAGATGGCACCATACATCCACAGCAAACGCCAAGGCGGACACATTATCAACCTTGAGAAGACTGCCGAAGCCCTCGAAAAGGCTCTTCCTGAACTCACTAAGATTGCTGCTAGCGGCAAGAAAATTCTCTTCGTTGGCACCAAAAAGCAGCTTAAGGATATCACCAAAGCTGCTGCCGAGTCTGTCAATATGCCCTACGTTACCGTGCGTTGGGTAGGCGGTATTTTGACCAATGTTGAGACCATCAATCGCCAAATCAAGAAACTCAAGGATTTGGAACGCCGCATGGCTTCCGGTGAGCTAGAAGCCCGCTATTCTAAACTCGAAGTCCAGCACTATCAAGAAGAAATCGACCTCTTAAACGAGCGCTACGGTGGTGTCAAAGAAATGACCGAGCAGCCAGCTGCTATCATCGTAGTTGATGCCTGCCAAGACAAGAACGCCATCAAGGAAGCTAAGACCCTTGGCATTCCAGTCTTCGCCATTACTGATACGAATGTCGATCCTACCAACATCGACTACGTTATCCCAGCCAACGATGACGCTGTCAAAGCTGTTCAATTATTACTCGATTACTTCGTTGCCGCTATCAAAGCTGGCGATGGCAAGCAAGAAGCTTAAAACCAAAACTCTACCCACTAGGTAGAGTTTCCCAACAAACTAACAGGGGTAGAGAAATCTCAAACTCTACCCAACAGGTAGAGTTTTATAAAACTAAAGGAGGCAAAATGAGCCAAGAATTTAAAGACAAAGCCAACGAAGCCAAGGCAATTTCTATCGAACTTATCAAAAAACTCAAAGAATTATCTGGTGTTGGCCTTACCGATGCTAAGCAAGCCCTTGTCGAAGCCAAAGGTGACTTCGATAAAGCTCTTGATGCCATGCGCAAGAAAGGTATGACTAAAGCCGAGAAACGTGGCGACCGCGAAACTCGTGAAGGCATCATCGAAACTTACGTCCATGATGGTCGCCTGGGCGCCATTGTGGAGGTCAACTGCGAAACTAGTTTCGTCGCCAAGACCGAAGAGTTCAAAGAACTCTCTCACAAGATCGCCATGCAAGTCGCTTCCATGAACCCGATCTACGTCAGTCTCGAAGACATTCCGGCAGACGTTTTAGATAAGAAAAAGGCCGAATTTGAAGCTAATTTCAAAGGCCCAGAAAACATGAAAGACCAAATCATCGGTGGCCAGATCAAAAAAGCCTTCTCCGATCAAGTTTTGATGGAGCAACCATATATTTTGGATGATAATATGACTGTAGCTGGATTCATTAAAGAAGCTATCGCTAAGACCGGCGAAAACATCACTGTTCGTCAATTCAAGCGCCTTGAGCTCGGTGTCACCGAATAACCAAAAACAAATGCTGGGAGTGCATCTATGGCAAGTCCCAGCATATTTTGCAAATAACCTAAAGGAGGTAATAACAAAACTATGTTCGATGATACTGAATATCGCAAAGCCATGGAAGGCGCCGTTAATCGATTTAACGATGAAATGAGAAAAGTCCGCACCGGACGCGCTCACCCAGATATGCTTGCCAACATCAAGGTTGAAGTCTATGGGCAATATTCACCACTCAACCAAGTTGCTAATGTTGTCGCTACTGACGCTACGCTCTTACAAATCACACCATTTGACCCTAGTACTATCCAGGCCATTGCCGGTGCTATTCGTAGCGACGCCACGCTCGGCCTTAACCCTTCCGATGACGGGCGTGTAGTGCGCGTGCCAGTGCCGCCGCTCACCGAAGAGCGTCGTAAAGAGATCGTCAAAAATGCTTCTAGCAAAGTTGAAGATGCCAAGGTAGCCATCCGCAATATTCGTGAAGATGCCCGCAAAGAGCTCAAGAATGCTGAGCTTCCAGAGGATATCAAAAAACGTGCCGAGAAATCTGTTGATGAACTCACCAAAACTTTCACCGACAAGATTGACGAAGCTTTCAAAGTTAAGTCCGCGGAGATTATGTCGATCTAATGGTAGCTAATCTCACCCACATTGGCTTTATCGCTGATGGCAATCGCCGATGGGCTCGTGAACGCGGCCTACCTACGCTCAAGGGTCACAGTAAGGGCTTTGATCAAGTCCAAATGATTGTTGATGAGCTAAAAAACAGCAACGAGGTCAAGTTTGTCTCCTTCTTCGTTTTTAGCACCGAAAACTGGGATCGTTCCGAAGAAGAAATCAATTACCTTATGAAGCTGATTGGTAATTCCATTAAAACCCTTGCCCAAAAAGCCCAAAAAGACAATCTCCGTATCATATTAATGGGGCGCCCAGAGCCAGTCGACCCTAAACTCTGGCAAAGCCTCATGCAGATTGAGATGGACACCAAAGACAACACCGGGCTTACTGTGGCTTTCTGCTTTAATTATGGTGGCCATTGGGAGATTACCGACGCCGCGCGTAAAATGTGCGAAGCTGGCGAAACTCACTTTACCCCCGAGAGCTTTCGTAAGTACCTCTATCATCCAGAAGTGCCTGATTGCGATCTCATCGTCCGTACCAGCGGGGAAGAACGCATTTCTGGATTTCAACTTTGGCGCGCCAGCTACTCCGAATTCCTTTTTCTTGATAAACACTTCCCAGCCATTGAGCCCGCTGATGTCCAATTCGTCCTTGACGAATACCACCAACGTCAACGCCGCTTCGGTAAATAATTCAGAAAGTGGTACTCCGCTCTGGGTGCCATTTTTTGTTGCCTAAAGATAAAAATAAGCTAAATTCCACCATATGCCCATCATCTATGCTATCATAGATACATGAATATACTTTTTGGTATTATTATTGGTCTATTGATTTTAATGTTGCTAGTCGTCGCACATGAATTTGGACATTTCATCATGGCACGTCGCAATGGCGTCAAAGTCTTAGAATTTGGTATTTGTATGCCGCCACGCGCTGTCGCCTGGGTGTACAAGACTGTTGAGATTAAAGACCAAAATGGCAAGCCCATAACTAAGAAAAAATGGGTTAAGATCCCAAAGTCTGAATGGGGTAAAGACCAAGATGGTCTTATCTTCAGCCTCAACTGGCTACCAATCGGTGGATTTTGCTCCATGTATGGTGAATCCGCCGCCGACAAGCGCAAAGACACCTTCGGTGCGGCTAGCTTTTGGGCTAAGACCAAGATTCTCTTCGGTGGCGTAGCCATGAACTGGCTTGTAGCTTTTGGTATTCTTACTATTCTCGCTTGGACTGGTATGCCGCAGTTTATTCCCAATCAATTCTACCTCGGCAATGACGCCAAGACCATCAATACCACACGCAGCGTAGTAGTGCAGGACGTTATGGCGGGGTCTCCCGCCGAGAAAGCCGGTTTTGCTAAAGATGATGAGATCATTGCCATCAATGGACAAAAAGTCACCAATGCTAATGAGGTCACTACCTTCGGCAAAGAACATACCGGACAAGAAGTTTCATATATTATCAAACGTGGCGATGAGGAAAAAACTCTAGCCACTAAGCTTAACCCTGCCGACGCTGAATATGCCCTTGGTGTTAGTATAGCAAGTTTTGGACAAACCTTTATTCGCTCTACTTGGTCGGCACCTATTGTCGGCGCAGGGCTCACTGTCCAACTTACCGGTGAGACTTTCAAGGGTCTTGGCGAGCTAGTTTGGAATCTTATCTCTGGTGTCGCACGGCAATTCAGCTTTGATGATGCTACCCGTGAGGAGGGTCGCGTCGATATTGGCGCGGCTGGCGATGCTGTTTCTGGCCCAGTCGGCATTGTTGGCGTCATTTTTCCGGCTTTCGCTAGCAGCGGACTTACAAATCTCGCCTTCCTAGCTGCACTTATTTCAGTTTCACTGGCTTGTATGAACGTTCTGCCGATTCCTGCTCTTGATGGTGGTCGTTGGCTCCTCATTGCCATTTATAAATTGCGTCGCAAAGAACTCACCAAAGAAACCGAAGAAAAAATTGTTTCCCGCGCCTTCATGGTCTTGCTAGCTCTAATTGTTTTAGTAACCGCATTAGATATTCTCAAATTTTTCTAAATAGGAATATATAAAATGGACACACAATCAACAAAAGTCTCAGCAACCCGTCAAAAATCTCAAAGTCCATTGAGGTCCGCCAAATCTACCGCAAAATCTCCTCGAAAAATCCATAAATACGATATATTCTTTACCATCTTTGTCCTTACCTGGACTATGCTTGCCACTGTAGCTGGACAAATTTTAGCCGCTTATCCTTTGCATTGGATTCTTGGTGATAAGCTTCAAGAGCCAGGTTGGATGCTACTATATTACTTACTTACCTACGCCATTGGCCTAGGCATGTTGATTTGGATTCCACCTGCTCTCGTCAAGCTCTATCGCAAAAATCATCCCGACCTCAACAACAAAGCCGTTGCTCAAGTTGAACAAGATCTTGCTTCGACGCCAACTGAGATGGGAGTACAGCATTTACCTACTTTTATAGATATTGGCTTGGCGCCTATTGGCTATGTGATCTATCTTTTTATGGCTGCCGTACTCACCAGCCTCATGAGTGCCTTTACTTGGTTTAATGTCGACCAAGCTCAAGATGTTGGCTTTGGCTATTTTGTTACCGATCTTGATCGCATATTTGCTTTGCTTGCAGTCGTATTTATCGCTCCCATTGCTGAAGAATTAATCATGCGAGGTTGGCTATATGGCAAGGTTCGTCGCAAATGGCAAGCCCCAGTGGCCATCCTGCTTGTTTCGTTTGTTTTTGCTGTCTTACATGGGCAATGGAACGTCGGAGTGAGCGTATTCGCCCTTAGTATTATACTCTGCACACTTCGCGAGATTACAGGCACCATCTGGAGCGGAATGTTGTTGCATATCTTATCTAATGGTATAGCCTTTTACCTATTATATGTTGCAATATAATTAATTTGTTTTAATGAAAATATGCTATAATACGAGTTATTATGCGTTTTAGTAAAACTTTTGTAAAAACTCTTCGCTCTGCCCCTAAAGATGAAACTGCTCGTGGTGCACAGTACCTCTGTCGCGCCGGCTTTGTTCACAAAGAACTTGCCGGGGTTTACGATTATCTACCCCTAGGTCTTAAGACTTTAGATAATATCAAACGTATCATTCGTGACGAGCTTGATAAGATCGGTTGCCAGGAAGTTCTCTTGTCCACCCTCCAAAACCCCGAGCCTTGGCAAAAAACTGACCGTTGGGATATCAAAAAAATGGACATCTGGTTTCGTACGCAGCTTGCCGCTGGCGGCGAACTTGGTCTTGCCCCTACCCACGAGGAACCCATTGTTGAACTTATGAAAAGCTACATCGGCAGCTACAAAGATCTTCCAGTTGCCGCCTATCAGATTCAAACCAAATTCCGTAACGAACTACGCGCCAAATCTGGCATTATGCGCGGCCGCGAGTTTATTATGAAAGACCTCTACAGCTTTGCAGCCACTGAGGAGCAGCACGACGAGTTCTATCACAAAGCCGAAGTTGCCTACAAAAAGATCTTCGATCGCTTAGGTATTGGCGATGACACCTATCAAACCTTTGCTAGCGGTGGTGTTTTCTCTAAATATAGTCACGAATTTCAAACTGTTGTAGGTGTCGGTGAAGATACCATCTACTATAATAAAGACAGAAGTGTTGTCCTCAATGAAGAAGTCCTAAATGACGAAGTGCTTGCCGAAATGGGCGTCAAACGCGAAGAGCTCGAGTCTACCAAAGCCGCCGAAGTTGGCAACATATTCACCCTCAAGACCAAATATTCCGAACCTCTAGATCTACAATTTACCGACAAAGACGGCACCCGCAAGACTGTTCTCATGGGCTGCTATGGTATTGGCGTTTCGCGTCTCATGGGCGTCATTGCCGAGAAACTCTGTGACGATAAAGGTCTCATCTGGCCAGCCGAAGTTGCGCCGTATCAATATTATCTTGTTGGTATTGGCGACAAAGGCACCAAGTTCGCTAACGATCTTTATCATGGGAACGAAGATAACACCCTCTTTGACGATCGCGACATGCGCCCTGGCGAAAAATTTGCCGATAGTGAATTGATCGGGTTGCCGTATCGTGTTGTGGTTTCAGATCGTGGCCTCGAAAATAACGAAATCGAAGTCACCAAGCGTAGCAGCGGCGAAACCCGAAAATACCGCGCTGAAGAATTTTCGCTTAAGCATATTGACTTTTAGAAAATTGTGTAATAAACTGTGAGGAGTTATGAAAAAAGTAGTCAACCTTACGAAAGCTGGTAAAGCTGAGTTAGAACAAGAATTAGCCAATTTGATTGCACAACGTCCCGCTATTGCCGAACGTATTGCGACTGCTCGTGCTTTTGGTGACCTCTCCGAAAACCAAGAATACACTGATGCTCGTGCCGAACAAAAAGTCGTCGAAAATCGCATCCTCGAGATCCAAGATACCCTCAAGAACGCCGTTCTTATCAAAACTCGCAAAAGTGATAAAGTAAATATCGGTTCTACAGTAAACATCAGTGTGGGTGGCAAGGATTTTACTTATAGCGTAGTCGGACCAGTTGAAGCCAATCCGCTTGAAGGCAAAATCTCACACGAATCCCCTATTGGCAAAGAGCTTCTTGGTCGTAAAGTCGGTGACGAATTCGCCTTCAACGGCAAACAAGTTAAGATTAAGAGTGTCGAATAACGGGATAATACCCCTATCCTCTCATTATAGCACACTTTTGTTAAAAAGTCAATATCCTTAGCAAAATTTGCCATAACTCGGTAAAGCGTGTTACAATATACAGTATTATGACAACATTAAGCGATTACCGTGAAGAAAGATTAAAGAAGTTAGCTGAGATACGATCTCAAGGTATTGATCCATATCCTTCTAAATCGTATCGAAATACCAAAATATCCACTATTCTCAACCATTTTGATGAAAAAGATGGTCAAGAGGTCTGTGTGGCGGGTCGTATTATAGCCATACGCTCCTTTGGTAAAATCGCTTTTGTTAAAATTCGAGATTATTTCGGTGAAATCCAAATCTTTATGCAAGCCACCGACGATGTCAAAGAAGGTGAGTTTGGTGTCAAGCAACTCAAGCTTCTCGATACAGGCGACTTTGTCGAGGCTAATGGTGTCGTTGGTAAGTCTAGCACTGGCGAAATCTCCGTTTTTGCCAATAGCGTTCGTTTGCTCACCAAAGCCCTTCGACCACTCCCTGGTCATGATGGTCTAAAAAATAAAGAGGAACGTTATCGCCGTCGTTATGTCGACATGAACGTCAACCCAGAAGTGCGTGAACGCCTAGTGCGTCGATCCAAATTCTGGCAAGCTACTCGAGAATTCATGATGAATCACGGTTTTATTGAAGTGAATACCCCAGTACTCGAACTCACCACAGGCGGTGCCGACGCCAACCCTTTCGTTACTCATATGGATGCCCTAGATACAGATTATTATTTGCGCATTTCCCAAGAGTTACCTCTCAAGCGCCTTCTTGGGGGTGGATTTGAAAAAGTTTTTGATATCGGCCCACGTTTTCGTAATGAAGGCGTTGACGATGAACATCTTCCAGAGCATATCGCCTTTGAGAGCTATGCTGCTTACGAAGACTACGAAGATGGCATGGAGCTTTACGAAGCCATGATTAAATATGTTGCCCAGCAAACTTGGGGCACTCTAAAATTCAATGTAGGCGGCTTTGAAGTCGATCTTGATTGTGAGTGGCCTCGCATTAAGTACTCTGACTTGTTGAAAGAAAAGTTTGACATTGATGTATTTGATGTTGATCGCGAAAAGGCTCTCGCTATTCTCAAAGACAACAAAGTCGCCATCGACCCTAAAGCCAGTGATGCTCGCTTGCTAGATAATCTTTGGAAGTTAATCCGCAAAACTTCTGCTGGCCCGTATTGGTTAGTCGAAGAGCCTTTAGCTCTCAGCCCACTCGCCAAGATCTTGCCAGAGAATCCGCTTGTGACTCAGCGTTTTCATCCAGTGATCGCTGGCACCGAAATGGGTAATGGCTATAGTGAGCTCAACGATCCGCTTGATCAGCTTGAACGCTTCCAAGAACAGCAAGCCATGCGTGATGGCGGTGACGATGAGGCGCAAATGCTTGATATGGATTTCGTTGAAATGCTTGAATATGGCATGCCACCAGCTTGTGGGTGGGGAAATAGCGAACGTAATTTCTGGCTTCTTGAAGGCGTTAGCGGTCGTGAAGCTGTTCCATTTCCTATTATCAAAGCTCGTAGTGAATAGCTTATTCTATGGCCGTTCCAGATCTTCAGGCAGAATGGTCTCGAGCTATTGTTGCTGAACCGATTGGTTTTGTTGATGAGTCTCTCCATACTGTAGGTGCCGTCACTCTTAGATCTGGCATTGTCACTATCTTGTCTCTCAGCCCCGGTGAAGATTTTGAACTTAATACCGATATTATCCATGATTGGAAAATTGTCTTTCAGACTAGCGATAGCGAAGTCCTTGGCGATGCTGATTACCGGCGCGCTATCAAAGAACTCAAGCCGTACATTCTTGATCAGCAAAATGGCAGTTTGCTAGTACGAGCCCTCGATGACAACGAGTTGCATGAATTATTTGTACAATGTATATTTGACTAGCGATAAAGTACTTTCACACAACAACCAACTCATTTTATGCTACAATTAAGTTAGTATGAGTGGAAAAATAATGATTGTGGGCACAGGGAATGTTGGTGCAAGCATCGCATTTGCGATTCTAAATCAACGCACCGCTGTCAAAGAAATAATCTTAACCGACATCAACACTGCAGATGCCGAAGGCGAAGTTATGGATCTAAATGATGCTCTAGCTGTTACTCCTGGTTTTGTCAAGATCAGTACAGGAGATTACAGTAAGGCTCGTGATTGCGACATCTGTATCATAACCGCTGGCGCAAACCAAAAACCAGGTGAGACCCGCACTGATCTTGTTCAAAAAAACGCCACAATCATCCAGAGCATAGTTGGTCCTGTCATGGCTTCTGGATTTGATGGAATTTTTCTAGTCGTTTCCAACCCAGTCGATACGCTAAGCTTTCTTACCTGGAATTATTCACGCTTACCATCTGAGCGCGTGATTGGTAGCGGCACCGTTTTAGATTCTGCTCGTCTTCGCCTCAAACTCTCCGAAAAGCTCGGTGTTAATCCTAAATCCATCCATGCTTACCAAGTCGGTGAGCATGGCGATAGCGAACTTACCCTTTGGTCTACTGCCAATATCGGTGGCGAAAGGCTAGAAACCCTACTACCAGCACATGAGCGCGACAATATTGAAAGCTTCGTTAAGAACAAAGCCTACGAGATCATTGAGAAAAAAGGCGCCACTCATTATGGCATCGCCGCCTGCGTCGTTCAAATTATCAATTGTATACTTAATGACGAGCGTCGTGTTTTGCCGGTTTCATCACTTGATGATAACTCTGGAGTGTACAATGGCTTCCCAGCTGTTATCGGGCGCGCCGGTGTCATTCGTCGTCTAGAAACCAAGATGTCCGAGCAGGAAAGCATCAAATTCCAACAATCAGTCAATATTTTACGCAATACTATCAAGGAGGTCCAAGATGCTTAAGAAAATATCTGCTATTATACTCTGTGCTTTCATTAGCCTCATTCCGTGCACCCATGTAAACGCTGTTACTTATGGTGCTAATGCCTTTTATTTCAAAGATTTCACGGCTAGTTATTATCTCTACCGTGACGATTCTGGCACTAGCCACCTCCTTGTCACGGAACAACTCACTGCCGTCTTCCCGTCCACTGATCAAAACCATGGCATTACTCGTGTTATACCATTCACGAACAATAACGGTAAGAATCTCACAATGAACACCGGTGACACTATCTATATTGATGTTGAACGTAACGGCCAAGAAGAACCTGTAAGCAAAGTCGAGGTTGGCGACGGTTATTATAATGTATATATTGGCGACGCCGATAAATATCTGCATGGCGAACAAGTCTATACTCTAACCTACGAGTTCGAGAATGTCATCCTCGATCAACACGAGTATATTGACAAATCTGATATCTCCAAGGGTGTCAAAAGCTGGCAAGAGCTTTACTGGGATACTAACGGCAACGATTGGGAGCAGCGCTTCGATAAAGTCACTGCACGCGTTTATCTTGACGAAGAAATTGCTGACAAATTTAATGGTGAAACTGCTTGTTATGTTGGGCGTTATGGTGAAACTGGTTCCAGGCGCTGCAAGACTAAAGAAATCTCCGAGGAAGTCGAACTCGATGACGGCGCGGTTACTTTGAGTGGTGTGGAATTTACAGCTTCGGCTCTTCTACGCGGTGAAAATTTAACATTTGTCATGGGTTTTGAAGAGGACACTTTTGCCTCACCTCCTCTACATTTTGATTATCGCTTAGTGATTATTACAGTTATCGCCCTCATTGGGGGTGCCGGCATGATTTTCCTTATGTTTAAGGCTTATCGAACTACTGCTGAGAAACGCCGCTACTATAAAGGTTTATTCACTAAACCCGAATACACTCCGCTCAAAGACATCACGGTAGCCGAAATGGCCGAAAATTACATTGGCAAAGGTCGTAGAGGTGATGCTAAAGTCGCCACCCTACTTGATATGGCAGTCAACCACAAAGTCGAAATGATCAAGACCGAAAAAGACGGCATGTTTGGCAAAAAACGAGCCGAATGGAAAGTTCGCATCAAAACCAACACTATGAACAAACAGCAGGCTACCGTATTAAAGATTCTCGCCGGCGACGACACCGCCCTTAAGAACGATCAAGAAATCGTTATCACAAGTCATACCGCTAATTCCGAGCTTCAAGGTCTTCTAAAGAAGTTTAATGAACTCGTCCAGGAGGGCTTGGTACGCAAAGAACTCGCTATTGATCTTGATAAGAAAACCTCCAAAGGCAAAAAACCAACCAATTGGAGCAACATCTTATTGGTCTGCCTTATGGTCTGGTTCTTCGCTGGGCTATTCGGATTTATACTTATTGTCGAAGACATCCCAAGCTATCTTACTCTAGCCGGGGAGGATTTTCTACCCCAGATATATATTGCTACTATTGCAGGTATCTTTATTGCTTCCTTCATCACCTTTATCAAAACTAACAAATATGTTTCCCGCACCCACAAAGGTCTTGAGACATCTAAATATCTTGAGGGCTTAAAGATGTATATGGAGATGGCTGAGGCAGACCGCCTCAAGATGCTCCAAAGTGTCAAGGGCGCCGATACTACTCATGAAGGCGTTGTTCGGCTCTATGAAAAACTTCTCCCTTATGCAATTCTCTTCAAACTCGAAGAAAGCTGGCTTAAAGAGCTCAGTCACTACTACGAGTTCGATGATGTCGTCCAGCCCGCTTGGTACATTGGCGTAGGTGCTTTCTCGGCACGCGACTTCAGCGCTGCTATGATTTCGGCAAGCCAGTCCGTCTCCAGCACTATTGCCCATTCTACCACTTCAGCATCCAGCTCGGGGTCTTCTGGGTTCGGTGGAGGAGGCTTCTCCGGCGGCGGGGGCGGTGGTGGAGGCGGTGGTGGCTGGTAAGCTCTACCTATATCCCAAAGTGCAAAATAAGATCTATAAATATGGTAAAATATTAATATGTTAGATATCAATTTTATTCGGCAAAATCAAGACCTAGTTACCAAGTCAGCCCAGGAAAAAGGCTATCGCGTAAACATCCAGGATCTACTCCACCTTGACGACCAGCGTCGCGAATTACTGCAAAAAGTCGACGACTTACGCCGTCAACGCAATGAGATCTCTGCCAAAATGGGCAAAGGCAAACCAGATCCAGAAATTCTAGAAACTGCCAGAAAGATTAAATCTGAACTCACCGTTGAAGAGCCAAAGCTGAACGAAATTGAACAGCAACTCAAGGATCTTCTTAAGCAAGTCCCAAACATTATTTTCGATGATGTACCGTTAGGCGGGGAAGAATGCAGTGTTGAGATTAAGCAATGGGGTGGCCAGAAGTCTGAAGGTGTCGATCATCTCGACTATGCCCTTAGTCGTGACTGGGTTGATTTTGAGCGTGGAGCCAAAGTCGCTGGCGCTAAATTCTACTACCTCAAAAATGGTCTTGCTCTCCTTGAAAATGCCCTCCTGCAATTCGGTCTAAAGAAAGTTATCGAGCACGGTTTTAGTTTTATGACCGTACCGGACATGGTTTCTAGCAAAATTCTTGAAGGCTGTGGCTTCAACCCGCGCAGCAGCGAGCAAAGCGACGAATATTATATCGAAGGTGAAGACCTCGCGATGGTTGCTACTGCCGAAATGCCTCTTACTGGCTACTACATGGACGAGATTCTAAATGAAAAAGATCTGCCCATCTGCTTGGCTGGCTACAGCGCCTGCTTCCGCAAAGAGGCCGGCACCTATGGCAAACATACCCGTGGGCTTTTCCGCGTTCATCAGTTCAATAAACTAGAAATGTACGTTTTCTGCTTGCCAGAGCAATCCAAAGACATGCATGAAAAAATCCGTACCATCGAAGAAGAAATTTGGCAAGAGCTAGGTATCCCTTACCGCGTCATTAATATTGCCGCTGGCGACTTGGGCTCACCCGCTGCCAAGAAATACGATATTGAATACTGGTCTCCTGTCGATCAAAAATACCGTGAACTGACTAGCTGTTCTAACTGTACGGATTTCCAAGCGCGTAGCCTTAATATTCGCGTCAAGCGAGAAGATGGCTCGCTAGAAACTGTGCATACCCTCAACGGCACCGCCGTTTCGCTTGCTCGTACCATGGTCGCCGTCATCGAGAATTATGCCCAAAAAGATGGCAAACTCAAAGTCCCAGAAGCTCTCAAGCCGTATCTAAATGGAGCGGATGAGATTTAATGCCGGAAGAATACCAATTCATTCCAGGGCACTCGCCCAAACCAAAGAAAAAATTCCGCTTTAAATCAGTTGTCGCCTTGGCTAACCGCAAGCTGTCTGTTCAATTTGCAGCTATCGTGTTAGCTAGCTCTACACTTGTCTCAGCACTACTCGGTATCTTTCGCGACCGCCTACTGAATTCATATTATCTCGACACCTACCCCACAGGTATTGATGCCTACACTGCTGCTTTTACTATTCCGGATTTTATGTTTTTTATTCTCACTTCGGGTGCACTTGCCGTCTCTTTTATACCAGTTTTCAATCAACGCCTCATGGGCGGCAATAAAAAATCCGCTTGGGAACTCAGCTCTAGCTTACTCAATCTCATGGCCTTGCTTACGCTAGCCGCATCTGTGCTTATCATGATTTTTGCTGATCCGCTCGTGCGCTACGTTGTTGGTCCAGGCCTCGATGAGTCTGGTACCATTCTTGCCATCAATATGATGCGTGTTATCGCCATCAACCCCTTTCTTTTCTCAATCTCTACTATCCTATCCAGTATTCAGCAAGCGCTCGGTAGATTTGTCTTCTACGCTCTAGCGCCTGCGTTATACAATGTTGGCATTTTGATCGGTATCGTGTGGTTCACTGGCGGTATTAATATCTTTGGCTTCCAACTTTTTGAAGGCGGCATTATGGGCGTCGCGCTCGGTGTAGTGCTTGGCGCCATCATGCAGCTTACAGTGAGTTTAATTGGGCTTTTCGGACTCGGTTTTGACTACGAGTTCAAGATCAGTTGGCGCAACCAAGGCTTTCGCTCAGTGCTCAAACTTCTCCCTGCCCGTTCGCTCGATCAAGGTATTGATTACCTTAACACCATTGTTACCACCAACCTCTCCTCTCGCATGGGTGCAGGCGCGCTGCGTTCTTATAACCAAGCTGCCAGCTTATCCCAGATGCCGGTCAATCTAGTCGGCGTTGCTATTTCTACCGCATTCTTCCCAAAGCTCACAGAAGAGCTTGGCAAAGGCAAAGACACTGAGTATCGCAAGACCTTCCGTACTGCTCTTAGCACTATTATTTGGATTGCCGCCCCTATAGCCACTATTGCCTTTTTTGCGCGTGGATATGTGGTTAGCTTCATCAAGAATGGTGGCGACTCGCTTATCGCTTCCATCCTTGCTACGCTTATCATTTCTATCTTTGCCCACTCTATATTTCATATTGCCACCCGAGGTTTCTATGCGGAACAAGATACTCGTACACCGTTTATAGTATCGGTTGTAGCTGTCGGCTTTACCATCTTGCTCTCCATCGGTTTCACTATGCTTGGTATGGGCCCAGAAGGTCTGGGCTGGGCGCAATCTATCGGTGCACTCCTCGAAGTCGGGATTTTACTAGTGCTATTACAACGTCGCAGTAAAAACAAGCTTCTCGACAAAGACTTTTGGCGCAACTTTACCAAGATCGCCTTTGCTACCGCCATCACTGGTTGCGTTGCCTACTCTATGACCAAGTTCTTCCCCTTGATGGCTGCCGACAATTCCTTCTTCGATACCTTCCCAAAGTTCTGCCTCATCACCCTAGTTTCGCTTATTACCTACATTATCGCTGGGTGGTTCTTAGGACTAGAGCAAGTCCGACCGCTCCTCGAAAAGCTCAAGAGAGTACTCTTCAAAAACTACAAATAAGTTTACCAAGCATGGTATAATGAGCATATGGATATTTTTGAAGCAATTATATTGAGTCTAACACAGGGAATCACCGAGTTTATTCCAGTATCATCTTCTGGACATCTTGAGATCGTCCGGCAAATCTTTAACTTCTCTACCGAAAATTTTCACTTAATCCTCGAGTTTATTAACCTCGGTACTCTGCTTGCTCTGCTAATCTATTTCCGTAAGCGTATCTGGAAAATTCTGCGTGATGTTTTCAAAGAACGAAATTACAAAACCGCTCTCAATATAGTCATCACCTGCATTCCAGCTGGGATCGCTGGTCTCATCCTAGGTGATTTTATCGAAAGTAATGACTTCTTTGGCAACATCTTTACAGTTGCCGCTGCCATGGGCATCGTTGGTATCATTATGGTGTTAATTGATAAAATCCCCCACATGTCCCATCTTGAGAACGAAGACCACCTCACCCCAGCCCGCGCTCTTATTATCGGTATTTTGCAAGTTTTCGCATTAATACCTGGTACTTCTCGATCTGGCACCACTATTATCGCTGGCCGTATCGTTGGGCTTGATTCCGAGTCCGCTGCCGAGTATTCCTTCCTCGCCAGCATCCCCCTCATGATCGCAGTTTGTCTCAAAATGTTCCTTTCCGACACCGGACGCACTTTTTTTAGTACCAACATGGGTCCACTAGTGCTAAGCAATCTTGTCGCTTTTATAATCGGGTGCCTAGCCCTCACTTTCGTCATGAAATACCTCAAAAAGCCCAAATCCCTCCAATCTTTCGGCAAATATCGTATCACAGTCGCCTGTCTAGTTATTGGCATTTTGCTTATACTAGTCTAGCCGCATTTTGCAAACCTAAGCCCAGAGCTTAGGTTTTTGGCTTACATCACGCCAACGTGTTTCGCAGACTAGTCAGCAAGATTATTCGCAACCAAGATAAGTCTAGATTAACAGAGAAGGACATGCCCCTTACGGGAGCATGACTTCTTAATCAAGGAGTAGAGAATCTGGCTCCCAGAAGTCATCAGAATTCGTTTTCACCAGACACCGCACAGGGTAACCGTAGTAGCGATTGAGGCCGCCGGACGGAAGGGCGCTGTTACTGTAGAGGTACAAGAGGTACGCGTAGTCTGATCCGCTAGGCGTAGACGACCAATAGTAACCGGCGCTGCCGACACCGTTGATACCGCTGGAGAACGCGTACCCGCTATACTGGAAGTACATCGGGCTACCACGCATAATAGCAGAGCCAGGCGCATCATTTGCCGCCCCATAAGCGGCAGCGAGTCCACCAAAAGAGCCCTTAGCTATAGTATTACTAGTTGGCAGATGCCAATTGTTGGGGCATGCACCTTGTACTGTACCAGTTGCAGAAGTGTCTCCATTCATGGCAGCTGGCCAGGAGTAGTAGTTACCACGGGATGCATGGTCGCCGTCTGTGTGACCTGGACTACAGTATTGTGCTACTGTATCTGTATCCTGCCAGCCAGAACAATTTGTACCTCGGCTGGTGCCACCACCATTGTAGGCTAGGTTCTGTGTCATCCAGCAGTTACCATCCTTGAGCTTAGTTACCCAGTATTTCTTATTATCACGTGTATCAGTAAGCTGGGCGCTATCATTCTCTTTTGCATTCTTACAGATATCAGCTGTCATTTGTTGCATAGTAGTAATACCATCAAATACTACTTCCGCTGGCTGTATAGCCAGTGATAGTAATACATTAGTAGTATAATGTCCTGCTACTGCTTTCTCTCCAAACTTCACTGCAAAGGCTAGTTTACCTTCAGTATTGAGTGTGTTGTTTGGTATA
>Ga0137298_10635_pt1 | contig 26364 bp, 14 predicted proteins | sample RamsorincwithD2O_2_FD_97182 | JGI IMG/M metagenome (GOLD analysis project Ga0137298, IMG submission 97182) | Mouse cecal microbial communities from Vienna, Austria - Glucosamine amended with D2O | ecosystem: Host-associated > Mammals > Digestive system > Large intestine > Cecum | place: Austria...
CCGGAAAAAACGTCTTTAACACAAAGAACAAAAAAAATGAAAAAACTCTTATCGGTAATTCTGGTTTCGGCAGTACTTGCCGGGTGCTCTCCCAAAGCCCCGCTGAGCATCGACGGCAAAGGCTTCCGTCACCAAAAACTCTCCGAACTGCCGGATAGCCTCATTAAATCCAGGACTTTCGTCAAATTCGACTCGACAGACCCTGAATTCATGTTCAACTCGGCAGAGGATGTGAAAATAAAAAACGGCCTTATATACGTAAAATACAGATATAACCGCGACAGCAAAGTCCTCGTGTTCGACATGGGCGGCATGCCGGCATTCAAAGTGGACCGTAAAGGAGAAGGCCCGGAAGAATACACACAAGTCTCGGCTTTCGACATCGACGGGAAAGGCAGGATACATATAATAGACGGCCGTACGGACGAACTTCTGGTTTACGGGCCCGGCGGAGGCTTCATAAAACGCACAAAACTGCCTTTCGAGGCGGACGACGTGAAATGCCTGTCCGAAGGAGGATACCTTTTCGCCCTTTGTACATGGAACACAAGGCAATGCAGCGGCAACAAAGCCGCAGTCACCGACAGTCTGCTCAACATAAAGGCGTCATACCTGAAATACGACCAATACCACGACGACCGGGCCATAGTCGCCTCCAACGGCTTTACCCAGGCAGGCGGCGGCATTACGGCATTCAACGAACACATAAGCAACACGGTACGGATGTTTGACGATACCGGACGCCTTGTAGATTCATGCTCCTACGACTTCGGGCCGTACAATGTGCCGGACGAGGACAAAAAAGACGTCGAAAACAACATTTACGGAAACACGTCCTACCGTTGTCTTTCAGGCCCCGGAACTGTTGGCAAAAGGTTCGCTTTCGGCAGCATATATGACGGTAAGCGCGGATTTTCCTTCATTGCCGACAGGGATACCGGAACGATATATACTGACCAGGGAGCGGCAGAAGCGTGCCTTCTGTCCATGATTACAGGCGGCACGGCAGGCGGTGCGGTACTAAGCTGCCTTATCCCCGACATGCCTGGACTGGACAAAGTGAAAAACATTCCGGAAGACGTGTTGACACACCTCGAAAATGAAAATTTCGTGCTGTGCATAACCGAACTGAAGGGATAATTATGAAAAAATAAGGTTTTTCACGCCTTATAACCGTATGATTTTCTATATTTATGGCTACAAATAAACCTGTCACACATACTAAAAGCGCTTTTATGAAAAAGTTACCGCTATTCTGCTTGTCCGCCCTCCTGTTGGTTGCATGCGGACACTCCGAAGACAAAAAAGAGGAAAACGTAAGTCAGATACTGAAATCCGAAGAGCCAGTAGTCGATATTATGGTGCTGAAAACCGGAGATTTTTCACGTGAACTTATCAGCAACGGCAATGCCGAGGCATCAAAAAAAGCCGATCTCAACTTCCCGGCATCGGAAGAAGTCACCGCAATATACGTGTCAAACGGCGACCGTGTGTCAAAAGGGCAGAAAATAGCATCGCAAGACACATACAGGCTAAGATCAAAGCTCGTCTCGGCAAAATCGTCGCTCGACCAGGCATATCTGTCGCTGCAGGACGAACTGATCGGCCGAGGTTACGACATACGCGACACGACCAAAGTCCCGGCTTCGGAAATGCAACTGCTGCGCACAAAGAGCGGTTATGACAACGCCCGCGAAACGTACCAGCTGGCCCTTTACGACTACAACAACTCCACCCTCTACGCTCCTTTCGACGGTACGATAGCCAACCTTTTCTCGAAAGAACACAACATACCGTCCACCAGCGAACCCTTCTGCACCGTCATAGGTTCCGGCGACATGAATATCGATTTTTCCATACTCGAAGGAGAACTGCCCATGGTCAAAAAAGGGCGCGAAGTGGAGATAATGCCGTTCATATCCGACGACACCGTGATAAAGGGCCGGATAACGGCCATAAACCCGGTTGTGGATAAAAACGGGCTGGTACGCATAAAAGCCACTGCAGACAACTCTTCCGGCGTGCTTTACGACGGTATGAACGTGCGTGTATCGATAAGCAATACAGTGCCTGACAAAATGGTCGTACCGAAAACCGCCATGGTCCTGCGCTCCAACGGACGCAGCGTGGTATTCACGTACAAGAACGGACGTTCCTTCTGGAACTACATAGAACCGGGCGAGGAAAACAGCCGCGATATGATAGTAAAAGACGGGCTCAAGGACGGGGATACCGTCATCGTGACAGGCAATATGAACCTGGCCCACGACGTGCCGGTCAAAATAGGTAAAATACGGTAATTGCGCACGACCACCGGTAAGAGAAAAAAGCTACGACTCATACGAACGAAACTTGCCTGATATAAAGTGATAAAATTTCTGATAAACCGGCCCATAGCCGTTATGATGTCCTTTCTGGCCGCCATAATACTGGGCGTGATAACTTACTTTACGCTTCCGGTATCCCTTCTGCCGGACATCGCCATACCGGAAATAACGGTACAGATATCCTCGGAAAACACATCGGCCCGCCAGTTGGAAAACACGGTGGTAAAACCCATCCGCTCGCAACTGCTCCAGGTAGCCCACCTTACATCTATCGAAAGCCGCACGCGCGACGGAGGATCGATCATCCGCATGAGATTCTCCTACGGCACGGACACCGATTACACATTCATCGAAGTCAACGAAAAGATAGACGCGGCAATGAACTACCTGCCGCAGAACACCCAGAGGCCAAGAGTCATAAAAGCCTCTGCTACGGACCTGCCGGTATTCAACCTCAATCTTACACTCAAAAAAGACATCCCGTATCAGGAGACCGACCGCGACAAGTTCCTCGAACTGTCCGATTTCGCGTCATCGGTGATAAAACGCAGGGTGGAACAGCTGCCGGAAGTAGCGATGGTCGATGTCACCGGAACCGAGAGCCGCGAACTGACCGTAATACCAGACCAGTCCAAAATGGCCACTGCCGGGATAACCCTCTCGGAGATAGAGAACCTGCTCAAAAACAGCAACTCCGAACCAGGCAGCATGTCCGTGCGCGACGGATACTACGAATACAACGTCAAGATGTCTTCCGTCGTGCGCACCAAAGAGGACGTGGAAAACATATACCTGAACAAAAACAACCGTCTGATGCGCCTTAAGGACATCGCACGTGTCGAGATTGCCCCCGAAAAACCCGACGGTTACTCATTTTACAACGGACGCCGGTCGATAGTCTTTTCCGTGATAAAACAGTCGGATACGAGCATGGACGACATGAAAAAATCCGTATCCGAAGCAATAGAAACATTCAGGAAGCAATACCCGGACATCGATTTTTCCATATCGCAAAACCAGACCGAACTGCTCGACTACACTCTGGAAAACCTCCAGAGCAACCTGTGGATAGGATTCGTACTGATATGCATAATATCCATATTTTTCTTCAAGGACGCCCGCACTCCGGCCGTGATATCTCTCGGCATGGTAGTCTCGCTGGTTATAAGCATGCTGTTCTATTATTTGTTCTCACTTTCGCTGAACATAATATCGCTTTCGGGACTTATACTTGCGCTCGGCATGATGATAGACAGTTCTATAATCGTCACCGACAACATATCGCAATACCGCGAAAAGGACGGCCTGCTGGACCAGGCGTGTATACGCGGAACTAACGAGATAATACGTCCGCTGCTATCGTCCATACTTACCACCATAGCCGTATTCGTGCCTCTGGTGTTTATAAGCGGCATTGCGGGAGCTATTTTCTACGACCAGGCCATGTCCGTGAGTCTCGGACTTGGCGTTTCCTACATCGTCGGCATCATTTTTCTGCCTGTGGCATACAGGATATTCTACGGCAGTAAAAAACTCTCCTCGATGAAAATGCCACGGTGGGCCAAATGCATATTCGACAAAGTGGATTCGGTGGGCTGGATGAAATTCTACGACCGCGGGTTCGACTTCGTATTCAATCACCGCAAATGGATAATACCGTACCTTGTGTTGATAATACCGCTTACTGTACTTCTGTTCGACGTCATAGAAAAACGCAAAATGCCTTTCCTGGACCATAACGAAACGGTCATCACCGTAGAATGGAATGAAAACATCCACCTGGACGAAAACCGCCGCCGCGTTATCGACCTGCTGCAAAACCTCGGCGATGATGTTCTGGAAAGTTCGGCCCTGGTCGGAGAACAGCAGTTCATCCTGAACCGCAACGACCAGCTCAGCTCGTCCGAAAGCCAGGTTTACCTGCGCAGTCATGATACCAAATCCATCACTGCGATAGAAGAACAGGCAAAAAAACACATCGCATCGCTGTATCCGCACGCCAAAGTAACGATGGCTCCGCCGGAGAATATCTTCGAAAAGATATTTTCCACTTCAGAGGCGGAATACACGGCCAATATCATGAAAAAAGAAGGCGACATGTCGGACAGTATCGACTCGTTGCTGTCGTTCACAGGAGCCCTGGCGGAAAAGACCGGAGGAAAAGCTGAAATATCCCTATCAAGCCAGTTGAACATCTCGGTCAACAACAGCGCTCTGCTCCTATACGGCGTATCCTACAACTCCGTATACCAGGCTTTGCGCACTCTTTTCGGCGCCAACAAAGTATCGACGCTGCGCTCAAACCAGCAATACCTGCCGATAGTGGTGGCATGGGAAAGTTCTTCCGGAGTGGACGAACTGCTGTCGCGTTCCATGGTAACATCGTCCGAAGGCAAGCAGGTCCCTCTGTCCGCTTTCATCAAAGTATTGCCAGGCATAGACTTCAAAACCATATATTCAGGCCGCAACGGCGAATTCATACCGGTCAACTACACCGGCGTAAAAAACCCCGACAAGCTCACCGACGAAATACGCCGCGAAGTCCTCGACAGCAAGATATACGAAGTCGATATCACGGGAAGCATATTCTCCAACCGCGCCCTTTTCATGGAAATGGGTATCGTTCTCGGCATATCCGTGCTGCTGCTTTACTTCATACTCGCGGCCCAGTTCGAATCGCTCATGCAGCCTCTCATCGTACTGATAGAACTGCCTATAGACATAGCCGCCGCCCTTTTGGTGCTGTGGCTTTGCGGGAACTCGCTCAACATAATGTCTGCCATAGGAATAGTCGTGGCTTGCGGTATCATAATAAACGACTCGATACTCAAGATAGACGTGATAAACCAGTTGCGCAAAGAAGGCATGCCGATCCTCGAGGCTATCCACACGGCCGGACACCGCCGTCTGAGAGCCATCGTAATGACAAGCCTGACCACGATACTCGCCATGGTCCCGCTTCTTTTCAGCCGCGACATGGGCAGCGAGCTACAGGCCCCGCTCTCGCTCGCCCTTATAGGAGGCATGACGGTAGGAACACTCGTCAGTCTGTTCATAATACCGCTCATATACTGGTTCATATACCGCAAACACGAAGGCGCCGAGATAGGCAAACGCCCCGAAACGATGAAAAACGAAATTCAGTAAAACACATACTGCCCACCATGAAAATACGTTTACTGTATATCATATTGCCGATGGTTTTCCCGTTACTGGCACTCGGACAATCCTCCGCCATGACCGAAACCGCAACCGAAAAACTCTCTCTAAGGGATGTCATATCGATAGCCACCGACAGTTCGCTGTCGGCATTCCGTGCGCGGCACACATACCTTGGTTCGTACTGGGAATTCCGTACGTACAAAGCACAGAACCTGCCCCAGCTGAGCATAGCCTCCACTCCTATAAAGTACAATCAGAATTTCGTACTCAGGTACAACTCGGAAACCAACATAGAAGAATACCGGCCTCAGCAGACCATAAGCTCGGCCATAGGATTGTCGGTAAAGCAAAACGTAGGCCCGTTGGGAGGTACTTTCTATATAGACACGGATCTGGATTTCGTCAAGAATTTTTCTTCGGTCAACGAAGACTACCAGCAATTCAGCACCACTCCTATACGTATAGGATACAACCAGCCGCTGTTCGGGTACAACCAGTTCCGTTGGGATAAAAAAATCGAACCTATAAAATACGAAGCGGCCAAGCGCAATCTGCTGTTCGACATGGAGAGCATTTCCGAAAACGTAACCGAACTTTTCTTCGCCCTGGTTATGGCCCAGACGAACTACAAAACCGCGGAAAACGACCTGGCCAACGCCGACACGCTTTACGCCGTGGGGCAACAGAGATACAGCATAGCGGCCATTTCCAAATCGGACCTGCTCACTCTCAACCTGGATGTGATAAACGCACGCAACACACTGGAAAACGCGCGCATAGAACTTAAACGCGCCAAATTCAGCCTTACATCGTACCTCAACCTGGACGAGAACACGGACATAGAACTCATCATTCCAGACCTTCCCACCCTTGAAACCATAGACCCGCAGACAGCCCTTTCCTACGCCATGCAAAACAACCCTCAGATTATGGAATTCCGCCAAAGGGAACTCGAAGCGCAGGCAAGGATGCAAAAAGCGAAGATAGAAAGCCGTTTTTCAGCCAACCTTAGCGCCAGCGTAGGTTTCAACCAGGCAGCGGAATCCTTCGGGGACGCATACCGCGATCTTAAACGCCAGGACATGATTTCCGTATCGCTTAACATACCAATCGTGGACTGGGGCATAGCCAAAGGCAAATACAACACCGCCCGCAGCAACTACGACATGACCAAAGTATCCATTGCCCAGGACAAAATATCGCTCGAACAGGAAGTTATCATGACCGTGAGCGACTTCAACATACAGCAGGAACTTATAAAAAGCGCCTTGGAAGCCCTCGAAGTAGCACGCGAAGCATACTCCAGCACCATGCAGCGTTTCATAATAGGCAAAGTGGACGTAAACAGCCTCACTCTGGCGTTAAACCGCCAGAACACAGCCCAGACGAATTACATAACCTCCCTTCGCAACTATTGGAAGAGCTATGCCAAGATAAAAAAACTCACCCTGTTCGATTACGAGAAAGGTATGTCGTTATCCAGGGATTTCGACCGTATGTACTCCTACACAGTGAAATAAAGCCCTGTCTGACAAGGCCAAATAAAACACGCCGAAATGAATAAACGGTTTCCTTCGTTTACCATAATAACGCTTTCAATATGCCTTGTGATAATAGGCATAGCTTTCGTGCCGCTGTTGCCGGTAAAGCTCAATTCATCCCGCACACTGCCTGAAATAACGGTCAGTTACAGTATGACCGGAGCATCGGGGCGCGTTATAGAAAGCGAGGTAACATCCAAACTGGAAGCCATGTTCGCCCGCATAAAAGGTGTAAAGAGCATAGAATCCTCATCGTATTCCACACGCCGCAACAGCTACATCAGGCTCAAGTTCGACAAATGGGTCAACATGGACATAGCCCGTTTCGAAGTGTCCAATGCCGTACGTCAGGCCTGGCCCGAACTACCCGCAGGGCTCTCATATCCGGTCATCTATGCTAAAAATGCCGAGACCGAATCGTCCGACCGGATACCGTTCCTCACCTACACGATAAACGCTTCGCAGCCACCGTACCAGATACAGCAATACGCCGAGAATAACATACGTCCCGAACTGGCGTCCATCGAAGGGGTCAACATGATAGAAATATCCGGAGCCTCACCTATGGAATGGGTTCTGGAATACGACAGCCGCCAATTGGAAACTCTCGGATTGTCCCCCTCTGACATCACTTCGGCGGTATCCGCTTTTACACGCAAAGAACACCTGGGCATGGGTACGGAAATCACGGATTCAGGCGATTTCCTCACGGTACGCATGGCCATAGTGCCGGAAAAGAAGTTCGACCTGGCCGACATAAGCAGTATCCCGGTAAAAATGGTGGGCGGACGTATAATAACTCTCGACAAACTCGTCACCGTGCGCCACAGCGAGAGCAAACCGACGTCGTACTACCGCATAAACGGTCTTAACACCGTGTACATGAGGGTATATGCCGAAAACAGCGCCAACCAGATAAAACTCGGCGCACAGGTCAGGGAGGCCATGGAACGTTTAAAAGAGGCAATGCCGCCAGGCTACGAAACCAGTCTATCCTACGACGCTACCGAGTACATCAACGCCGAACTGAACAAGATATATTTCCGTAGCGGACTTACGATAGCCATACTTCTGCTCTTCGTACTGGTGGTGAGCGGAAGTTTCCGATACCTGGCGATGATAACTTTTTCTATGATAGCCAACCTGGCCATAGGTGCTATCCTGTATTATTTCGCCGGTGTCGAGATACACCTTTTCTCCCTGGCCGGGCTGACCATATCGCTGGGACTTATAATGGACAACACGATAGTGATGGCCGACCACCTGAAACACCGGCGCAATTTCAGGGTTTTTCTGGCTATACTGGCGGCAACGCTCACTACCATCTCGGCCATAGTCGTCGTGTTCTTCCTGCCAGAGGAAGTACGCATATCGCTAGAGGATTTCTCTATGATAATAATCATAAATCTCGCCGTATCGCTTTTCACGGCGCTGTTCCTCGTGCCCGCCCTGATGGACAAACTGGGCATTTTCGACGAAAAAAAACTGCGTCTGCCCATAAAAAAACACCTGCCTGCGTTCATCATCAATTCTCCCCTTCGCGGGAAACGGCGCATCGCGTACTTCAACCGTTTTTTCTCGGCCCAAATGCGTTTTATCTATCGCTTCAGGGTACCGGCAGTGATACTGATGGTACTGGCCTTCGGTCTGCCGGTATTCAAACTGCCTGAAAAGATAAAAGGCGAAGGCTTTTGGGCGGAAAAATACAACGCCACCCTTGGCTCTCAATACTACAAGGAGAAAATAAAGCCGATAGCCGACAAGGCCCTGGGAGGCACTCTCAGACTGTTCGCCGACAAAGTGTCCAAAGGCTCCTACGGAGGAGAGCGAGGAGAAACGACGCTGAACATATACGCCTCGATGCCAAGCGGCACTACACTCGAACAGATGAATGCGGTAATAATGAAAATGGAGAGCTACCTTACCGGATTCCCCGAAATACGCCAGTTCCAAACCAACGTATCCCCGCAAAGCGCATCGATACGCATCTACTTCACCAAAGATGCCGAACGCAGTTCGTTTCCCTACATGCTGAAAGACAACGCCGTTTCCAAAGCAGTAGAACTGGGAGGGGCCAGCTGGGGAGTGTACGGCGTTGGCGACGGTTTCAACAACAACGTATCCGAATCGGCCGGGAACATCACAGTAACGTTCAACGGATACAACTACGACCAACTTTGGGCCATAGCCGAACAATTCAAGGAAAAGCTTCTTACCAACCAGCGTATAAAGGAAGTAAACATATCCTCCGAACGCTCATGGACGAAAAACGACTATTCGGAATACTTCTTCGGACTGGACAATCTCGAACTGGTGCGAGCCCGCATGACGCCCTCCAATCTGCTCTCTTCCGTCACGTCAATGCTCGGTTCGGCCAATATCGCCTCCGTACAGGGAGAAAGCTACATGGAACAGGTACGTATCGAATCGAAACAAGGCCGCGCCTATGACGTATGGAACCTGAACAACACCGTCCAGCACATGGACTCGATACGGTATAAAATGGCATCGTTCGCCACGATAGAAAAAGGACAGGCTCCGCAAAGCGTACGCAAGACCGACCAGCAATACAACCTGATACTTCAGTACGATTATATCGGTTCTCCCCAGTCGGGCGAAAAAATACTGAAACAATACATCGAAGAATTCAAGGAAACAATCCCCGTAGGATACACCATAAAAAACGACCGGAATTATTGGAACTGGAACGAATCCGCAGGGCAATATCTCGTACTGGGACTTATCGCCGTGATAATATTTTTCCTGTGTTCCATACTTTTCAATTCGCTCAAGCAACCGGTTGCAGTAATAATGGTGATACCGATATCCCTTATAGGCCTGTTCGCCACGTTCTACCTTTTCGACATACGCGTGGACCAGGGATGCTTCGCCGCAATGATACTGCTCAGCGGTATTACGGTCAACGCCTCCATATACATCCTTAACGACTACAACAACCTGCGCAAAACATGCCGCATGAGCCGAATGGACACCTACAAGAAAGCGTTCAATTCGAAGATAACATCCATAATGCTGACCATACTGTCCACCATACTCGGTTTCGTACCGTTCATAATAGGGACAAAAGAAGCGTTCTGGTATCCGCTGGCCATAGGGACGATAGGCGGACTGCTGATGTCGCTGGTGGGCATATACTTCTTCCTGCCGGTATTCATGGGGATAGGACGAGAACACGGACAGAACACTCACGGCGGCAAAAAACACCGTTTCCGCCACTTGCTGAGTTGGTTCTGCAAAAAAACATCGACCATTTCCGCAAGGGTACGGAGAGGGGGAAAAACGGCGGAAGGAACTACGGCTTAATGCCGCAGTTCCTTCCGCGCGTATGAAAATCGCACCTTCCGTATTACTCGCCCGCCACCATCGTTATTTCGATGGAAGCGTTCTTGGGCAGGCATGCTACCTGATATGCGACACGTGCCGGAGCCGTTTCCTGGTTGAAATACTCCGAATACACTTTGTTCACCTTTTCAAAATCGTTTATATCGCGCAGGAGTACCGTGGCATATACCACGTTCTCGAATGTCATGCCGGCAGCTTCGAGGATGGCCTTTATATTGTCCATCACACGGCGTGTCTCACTGGAAACCGAACCGGAAACCAGTTTGTTAGTAGCCGGATCTATGGCCAGCTGGCCGGAAATATAAAGCATCTGCCCGTGTTTTACAGCCTGTGAATAATGCCCTATCGGCGAGGGAGCATTGTCCGAAAATATTATCTGTTTCATATTGGATTATGATTATTGAGGTTGGTATATTCTTATCGTGTCAGAAAATGGAATTCCGGTAACTCTTGTTCTGTTCGTACTTGAGATCTTTGAGCAACGAAGCTTTCACTCCGATAAAGAAGCTATACGACGAATAATACGAAATAGGAGCCCACGAAAGCGTGATATGCCACGTATTGAGGTCGCGTGCGAATCCGAACCTAAGGTCCGTCACTTTGCTGGCCTGGAAATCGTAACCCGTGCTGAACGACATGTTCCAGTTCTTTGAAAAGCCCACATCGCCGTTGAGCGACACCGAGTTGGTTATCGAAGTCTTGTCCAGCGGTTTGGAATATGTGTACGTATACCCCATCGAAAGGCTCCACGTAGGCAGGTATTCCAGATATCCGTACTTGTCGTAATTACCGTTCGAGTCGGAATTCGAACCATTGTTATTATCTCCCGATGCCTTTCCTTTGTTCTTGTTGAAATCGGCAGACGAAATGCTGAAGTTCATATTAACCCCCGCATCGGTAAGTCTTGGAGCTCCGAGTTCGTCTATACGCGTTGTCACGTACACATCCGGGTCATTCTTATTTTTCTTCTCCTGTAATGTCCTCTCTATCCTGTACGGGTCGAAATTAAACCTGAAATTCAGCGCCACACGACGATCGAAAAACGACGTACTTCCGCTCACCGGTATCGTGGACAATTTGAACTGCTGGGCAGCAAAATTGTACGACACGTTCGTGGAGAGGTTGTCGAGCAGTTTCACTTTCTTCGTCTTCACTCCTGTGGAGTCCGTCTTGTCCGCAACTTTGGCTTCGAAATTATTCACCAGCGAAAACGACAACGACTGGCTCATCCCGCCGTAACTGGGATAACCGGCGCCCATGCCTTCGAAATACGAGTAATACATAATCTGCCCCAGACGGTCGCCTGTCTGTACCGCGTCGTAATAATTCCAGAACGAAGTGGAAAAGTCCGGGGAATACGTATATGTCAGCGAAGGGCTCATCACATGCCTTATGGCCCTCAATTTACCTTTCTCGCTGATATTGAACATACCGAACACCATAGTGGTCAGCGATGCGGAAGTGCTGAACTGCCTGAGGGCCTTAAAACCAGGTATGGTATCGGTGATAACCTTACCCTGGTCATCATCCCAATGTTTTTTGATGGTTTTAAAGAACCAGTCTTCCGTATAGTTCACTCCCAAACCCAGGTTGAAATACTTGAGCACCTTGTACGAAGCGCTTACCGGTATGTTATGGGAAACGTTCATCTTGGAATATTTGCTGAACATGGACGAGGTCATGAACGAATCTATCGGCATATTGGATATCGTGTTCTTGGCATTCATCGTCCACTGCATGTTTATCTTCTCATACCATTTCTTGCCGTCAGAATCCTCCTTTTTAAACGGATATATACGGTTCATCGTCACCACGAGCGAAGGCAACGTGAGCGACATGCTATTCTGGGCGTTGTTTTGCGACTGGGTCATGGAAAGGCTGGTCTTGAACGGCGATGTGCCCCACGACTTGGCCAGGCTTATGGATGAAGACGTTACCGAATTGTTTATGTAGTTATTGGTATACATCTGGTCCAGCGAATTTTCGTAATATCCCTGGGATGAGAAATTGACGCTCGCCGAAAGAGTAAGGCCCGGCGACCATTTCTGGTCCTGCGTATGAGTCCATGAAAGTCTCCACGGTTTGCTTTTGGTATAGCCCGGAAGCCCTATCTCGCCATACACCACTTTAGAAAAATCGAAATTCAGCGAGCCGCTGAAATGGTACTTCCAGAAATAGTTCAGCGTAGTACGCAAAGCCCACGAGCCCTTGGTGTATATGTCGCCGTTTACCTGAAGGTGCAGATAATCGTTTATCACGAAATAGTATCCAGCGTTGACCAGCCCGAAGCCCTGGTCGTTGGTCATATTGTAACTTGGCAGAAGCACTCCGGACGATGGATACGTATTGAGAGGGAAAAATGCGAACGGCAACACCAACGGCGTAGGCACATCGGCGATATAAAGTTGTGAAAAACCGGCCACAAGGCTTTTCCCCGCCGTCATCTTAACCCTCGAAGAACGTATATAGTAATCCGTCTCCTCACCTGTGCCGTCTATCCATCCGCGCAGTTTTTCATCCGTGGAAAAGTAAAAATCGGAAGCATAGAAAACATCCTCACCTTCTTTTTTCACGCTGCGTCCCGCACCGTAACCTTCGGTCTGTTCGGTCTTCACGTTTTTTATGTATCCGCGTTTGGTATTGAAATCGTACACCATCGCGTAAGCGTCGTACGCCTGTTCGCCCTGCATGAAAATAGGTTTCTGCGTCTGCACGCCGGACGAATCGAGTATTGAACGAGCATAAGCTATGCCAAGCCCGTAATCCAGAAGTATATATCCTGCCGAAAGGGTTATATCCCCGTATTTTATCTCGGCTTCGTTGTAAAAATAAGCCCGTTTTTTCTCCTCGTCTATGTAGTAAAAATCCTTTGCCTTGTACTCGACATCGCTCATCAGTATCCTGTCTTTTTTGGACGAGGTATCCGTTGCCGTGGTATCGTTGTAGCTCAACATATCACCCATACCTATCAAAGCCGTGGAATCCAGCCTGGCAAGGGACGTATCCGGCATCGCCTGGGCCAGAGGCTGCAACGTATCCGCATCGGGGACTACGGCGGCGGATACGGTATCCGCCCCGTGCCATGTCGCACCGACAGCCGGTAAAAAACAGCAGGAGACGAACATTAAAATAAATGTTAGTATGCCTCTAGTATTTGTGTACAACTTTATTTAGTGATATTTTTGTATGAACCTTTGGCCAGTATGCGATACCGATTGCTTACAAGGCTCAAAAATACCAAAATTTCACGGCTTAATCGGTTTCTTTGATTTTTATGTAGGCAATAAAATACCGCACACAAACCGCAAAAACGCCAATTCAGCAACCAACAAATTGACACACAGCACAATACACCATAAAGAGCCATTGAAATAAAATGATGTTAAAGAATATTTTTTTTAAAGCGGCATTGCTTTCCTCCCTGTTACTTACAACCGTACAATCTTCTGCGGCACAGGGAAAAAACACGGCAGGAGGCGAAAAATTCACCGTAGTGCTGGATCCGGGACACGGAGGCCACGATGCGGGAACCGTAGGGACCGGCCGCAGGAAAATATACGAAAAACACGTAGTTCTGAAAGTAGCGCTCAAGCTGGAGAAATTACTCAACGAAAATATGGACGACGTACGGGTACTGTTGACGCGCCGCACCGACGTTTACCCCCGGTTCATCGACCGCGTGAACACAGCCAATAAAAACGACGCCGACATTTTCATATCCATACACTGCAACTCGGTAGAAAACGTCAAACGCGACGGCCCGCGCGTGCGCGGAGCCGAAACATACGTAATGGCCACACAGAAAGCGGCGGCAAACCTCGAAATATCTAAAAAGGAAAATGCCGCCATGATGCTCGAAGAAAACTACAGGGAAACTTACAAAAACTTCGATCCGTCCGACCTGGCGTCGAATATAGGCAAAAGCCTCGAACAATTCTCGACGATCAAAAACAGTATTTCTCTGGCCACCATGGCGCAGGAAGGCTTCGAAGATACCGGATCACGGAAAAACCTGGGGGTAAAACAGGCCGTGCTTTACGTCACATACGCCACCGTAGTCCCTGCCGTACTGGTCGAACTCGGTTTTTTGTCCAACCCCGAAGAGGAAGACTTCCTACATTCGGAAAAAGGCCAGCAGCAAATGGCCCAGTCGCTCTACGAAGCCATAAGCAAATACAAAATACGCTTTTTCGACAGCCGCCAGCACGGCCCGAAAGCGAACGCTCCGGTTGACTTCGATGCCATCATGGCAGAACAGACCGGAAACGTAAACCAAACACAACCTGCCGGCGACAAAACGTTCGCAGGCGAACACTCCGGCGGAGTATATTACTGCGTGCAGCTGATTTCCTCACCAAAAACGGTAAATGTGAAAACAGAGCCCACGCTCAGAAAATTCCAAAGCGTGGAATATTACCGCGAAAACAGCATGTACAAATACACCATGCCGAAAACATCCACTTTCGCTAAAGCGCAGCAACAACTATCGCAGGCTAAATCCAAAGGAGCGAAAACGGCATTCATCGTAGCTTTCAGGGACGGAAAAAAAATAGACACGGCCGCCGCACGCAAGCTTACCGGGGAATGAACTCCGATATTCGGCTCTTTTTCCCTACCTTTGCCGGATAGATACAAAGAATATATTCACAACAAAACATACGATACGTTTTGAAACTCAAAAGAGAATTTAAAATAGGGCTTATCAGTTTCGCCATACTCGTGGCATTCATCTGGGGGTATAATTTCATAAAAGGACGCAACCTGTTCAGCCCCAACTACCATTACTATGCTGTCTACCCGTCTTCCGGAGGACTGCAATCGGGCCGCCCTGTCAAGATAAACGGCGTAACGGTGGGGCTTGTGTCGGACATCAAATTCTCGCAGGAAAGCCTCGGACGCATCATAGTACGCTTCGAGGTGAAAAAAGAATACCGTTTCACCAAAAACTCGATAGCAGAAATAGCAGCCGGCGAAAGCCTGATGTCCGATGCCGAAATGAATGTCATCCTGATGCCAGGCGGCATGCTGGCAGAAAACGGCGATACATTGAAAGGATTGCAGAGCGGAGGGCTGTCCGACGTAATCAAAAACACCATAGGCCCGATAAAACACCAACTGGTCGAAACACTCGCAACGCTCGATACCGTCCTGACCGGCCTTAACCAGGTATTGAACGACAAAAACAGGGCCAACGTCGAAAAATCGCTGACCGACCTGTCCGCTACGCTCGAAAATGCATCGAGCATATCCGAAAACCTCGATATGATGCTGCGCGAAAACCGCGAAAACCTCTCTGCCATAGCAAGCAACATGGCAAGCGGCACTGAAAAGATAAACACCATACTCGACTCGCTCTCCGCTCAGGAAATATCGCAGAGCATAACCAACCTCAACCTCGCACTGAGCGACTTCAAAGACATAACAAGCCGGATAAACGCCGGGGAAGGCTCGATAGGCAAACTGTTGGCCGACGAAAATATGTACGACAACCTGGTGACAGCATCATCGTCGCTCAACGCGTTGCTGGCCGATATCAAAGCCAACCCTAAACGATATGTAAACGTCACCGTATTCGGCAAGCGCGAAAAAACACAAAAACAAATAGTAAAGGACTCCATCGCGGCACAACGCCTTAGGAAAAAAGCGCGCTGATATCCACACCGCCGTTTTTCCAATGCACCGACACAGACGCGCCGTAAAAACACCCTGCCGGGGCAACAACAATGGACGGAACAATCGCATATTCGGTTATCGGCGCGGCTCTGCTGGCCGTATGTATGTCGGCAGTACGGGCCGTAAGACTTTACCGCACGGTGACCTGCGGACGGAACGTCTTGCCCGCCGGGAAAAAATTTCATAGGATAAAACTTTTCCTTATCCGCGGAATACCATCGTCCACAGGCACATTTTTTGATAAAACGACACCAGCCGTACTGCATTCCGTCCTCGTACTATCGTTTATCCTGATGGCGGCTGATTTTATCCTGACACTTACCGCCCAAGTCATACCGGCAATACACGGCGGCGGCTTAAGTGCGGCATTGGCATTAGCCAATGCCGCACTCGCCGCCGCCGCAATACCGGCCGCCGCTATTTTTATCCTGCGCAGGCTATCTGGCAGAGTCAGCAGGTTCAACGCCCTCTCCGGGAAACAGAAATGCGATGCCTATACTATCCTGATACTGGAAATACTATCCGCAGGGACATTCCTGACATACCATTTCTCACGCGGATACTGGGGCCTTGCCCATTACACCCTCATGGCCTTCTTTCTACTGTATATCACATTTTCCAAGCATCTGCACATATTCTCCGCACTGCCATACATGATAATGTCCGCCGGGAAAAAAGCCTTTTCTCCGCCGGGAGTACCTGCCGTTACCGCCGCCATAGACACTATGGAGGGCCGAACAACAGAAACAACGGCACAGGACATGATCATGGGCGCGCGCGACTATTCCGACCTGCCAGGCACCTGCATAGCCGCATCGCTCGCCTGCACGGAATGCGGACGGTGCGACCAGGCATGCCCCGTAAATATGCTGCCCGGACAGCAACTATCCCCCCGCAATATAATGGCATCGGTACGTATAGCCTCAATGGACGGGAAATGTGCGAAACACCTGTATCCCCACTACGTAACACACGCCGAAGCCTTTTCATGCATATCGTGCGGAGCATGCGCCCAAGCCTGTCCCATAGGAATAGACCCGTTGGCCGTACTACTCGAAATACGCCGCTACGCCACACTCGAAGAAGGTTCAGCCCCGGCAGAATATGTCCGGGCCGGACAGGCAACCGTCTCGTCCGGCAACCCATGGGGCTTTACAGGAGAAGAAACATAACATGTGACAAAATGTAACCATGCATAAAAACGCAATACCGCTGCTGAGCCGCCTTGCATCGGAAGGCAAGACAACCGAATACATTCTTTGGTTCGGCTCTATGGGGCGTTTCGACAGAAACTCCAGAACCGACGCCACGTATTTTGCATCGCTGCTCGCACATGCCGGCGTCAGTTTTGCAACCCTCGGAGAGGAAGAATCGGACACTGCGGATGAAATACGGTACAGCGGCGACGAATACTCGTTTGAAATATGCGCCAGGCGGAATATAGCCACGATAGGCAAATACGGCATATCTAAAATAATAACTCCATGCCCGCACAGCTACACCGCTTTTAAGAACTATTACCCAGCTTTTGGAGGGCATTATCATGTGTGGCATCACTCGCAGTTCCTGCTTAAACTGATAAAGGATGGACGGATAAAACCCCGGCCCGTACTGAGCGGGAAAAAAGTAACGTACCACGACCCTTGCCGTTTGTCACGCGCGGGCATCACCGACGCACCGAGGGAAATCATACGCCTTCTCGGCGGGGAACTGCTCCCTGTGAAACACGACGGGAAAAATTCCATGTGCTGCGGCGGAGGATCTTATCTCTCATCCACAGATATACCGCAAAAAGTAGCCTCCATGCGTCTTTGCGAACTGACGGCCGCCGGTGCTGAAACAATAATTACATCATGCCCCGTATGCCGGTCTATGTTATCGTCATCCGGCGGCACAACTATGTCGCAAACCGCCGTTACGGACATCTGCAGACTCATTCAGCCGGAGTAACCGGCATTTTTTCTTCCACTTTGTCGTAAAGTAAACCGGTTATGGCTTATATTTGCCGTATAAGTCATGCTACGGCATTAAAATCCGACAGCTTATGAAAAACTCCAATCTCACACTGCTATTACTACTATCGGCCCTGTTGCCCATAACCTCGGTTTACAGCCAAAACGCCGAAAAACAACGCCTCAAGGCCAACCTCGAAGAAGCCTTTTCCAAAAAAGAACCCAAGGCATCCGCGGCTGCGCCCCAGACTGCCGACGGGATACTCTACTACGTACAGGTGCTCTCGGCCGTAAAACCGATAGAAGGCACCGGTGAAAAGGCGCTCAGAGACTTCACTGACCTCAAGTCATACCGGGAAGACCGCTATGTAAAATACTACACAGGCCCCGGAACGGATTACAAAAGCGCAAAGGAACTTATGAAATCGGTACATGCCAAAGGATACCCCACGGCATTCGTGATAGCATTTAAATACGGGGTAAAAGTAGACATCAAAGACGCCCTTTCCGAACAGGGGCTGCAACCATAAACATACCGACACAACACACGACCGTGAAGATGAAACGGATTTTCAAATACGCTCTGGCCATAACTCTGGCCATGCCTTTGTGCGCCGCGGCAGGCAACCCGCAGAAAGAATACGACAGAGCCCTGAAACACGAAATATCGGGACAGGATTCCGCAAAAGTAATGACTTTGGCAGAAAATACGCTGTCCGTAAACGGACCGGATATACCGCTCGAAGACCTTACTGCCGGAAAAATTTATTATATGCGCGCCGCATCGGGAGTATTGCCGTCGTTCGAAAAATACATCCGCAAATATGCCGGGATAACACCCGTATCAAAAGCCGAACTGGGCAGGATAAATCATAAGGATGTACTTATAATCGGAGTACGCGATACCAAAGATGCTTCAGCGTCATTACTCGGGATATCGTTGCCTGAATGCAAAATCATAATGGCCGTATTCGGGGCCAAAGAACGCAAAGCGCGTAAGACTTTCGGCCATGTAACCGAAAATATCGTCAGCTCCGAAAACACGGCGTTCTTTTCCCAAATAGCGGCGGCAGAAGCCATATTCGGTGGCCTGTCCGATAAAAATTCACCCGCTATAAGACTCGGTTACGGTTACCCCGAACAAGCCGGGATGTCCTCCGACAGCCTTTCGAAAATAGACGCCATCCTGCATGAAACGGTCGAGTCGGGAGCCGCCCCCGGAGTACACGTACTCGTAGCAAGACACGGACGTGTGGTGTACGACCGTTGGTACGGTACTACGATGGGCAGCATGGACGGTTCCGCCCGTGTGGATGGCGATATGATATACGATATGGCCTCGGTGACAAAGGTCATGGCTACCCTGCCTTTCGTTATGAAACTGTACGAAGAAGGCAAGATAAAACTCGACGACCGTCTGGGCGACGTAATGCCTAAATTCAAGGGCACGAACAAAGAAAACATGCTCCTGAGCGACATACTGACACACCGGGCAGGGCTAAAGGCATGGATACCGTATTACCTCCAGACTATCGACAGCACTACCCGCCCACTGCCGCAGTATTACCGCACCGTCCCCGACAGCATCTTCACCCAGAAAGTAGTGGACGGCATGTATGCCATAGGAAGCATCGTGGATACGATAGACCGCCAAATGATGGAATCCCCCGTAACGGACGACAAAAAATACGTCTATTCGGATTTCGCATTTTTCATCTTCCGCCAGATGGCCGAACAGTTCTACGGACAACCTCTCGACAGCCTTGTACAGAGCGAGCTCTACCGCCCGATAGGTGCATGGCGTTCGGGATACAATCCTCTTGAGCGTTTCCCGCAAAGCGAGATAGTGCCTTCCGAAAACGAAAAATACTGGCGTCACACCGTGGTCAGGGGTTATGTACATGACATGGCGGCAGCATTTCTGAACGGGGTATCAGGACATGCCGGGCTTTTCTCAACGGCTGACGACATGGCGAAAATGTCACAGATGTACCTCAACGGCGGCTCGTACGGCGGACGCCGCTATCTGCGCCCCGAAACCATAGACCTGTTCTCTTCGTGTTATTACTGCGACCAAGGCAACTACCGCGGCCTCGGATTCGACAGGCCGTCATTTTCCAACAAAATAATGGGTCCCAAGACATTCGGACACACAGGTTTTACCGGCACTGCGGTATGGATAGACCCGCAGGCCGACATGGTGTACATTTTCCTGTCCAACCGCACTTTCGACTCTATGAACAACAATATACTGTCTCGTGGGAATTTCCGTTCGCGGATACAGGCCGCATGTTACAGCGCTATCACTGACGGGGCAAAGGAATAAATGAATCTGAAATACTAAAAAATGGCAGACGATAACACCACGATAGTTTCAATAGACGCTCCGGGGGTAGGACAACGGCGCGAAGTGATACTCGACGATGTAAAACTAAAAATAGACCGGGGCGAATTCGTATACCTGATAGGGAAAACAGGTTCCGGAAAATCGACCCTCCTAAGGGTGCTGTACGGCGATCTGCCGTTGCGTACCGGCGAAGGCTACGTAGCCGGATTCAATTTGCGTGAACTGGACGAAGACGACATACCATATCTGCGCCGCCGCCTTGGCATCGTGTTCCAGGACTTCCAGCTCCTTTCGGACCGCAATGTTTACCAAAACCTGCATTTCGTCCTCAAGGCCACCGGATGGAAAGACGATTCCAAAATGAAGGAGCGCATACTCGAAGTCCTTAAAAGCGTAGGGATGGAAGGATGCCAGGACAAATACACGTACCAGCTATCCGGAGGCGAACAGCAACGTGTTGCCATAGCCCGCGCACTTCTGAACAGTCCTGAAATAATCATAGCCGACGAACCAACCGGCAACCTCGACCCCAACACCTCGGCCGAGATACTGCGCCTGTTGCTTGATATAAACCGTGAGAACGGCACAGCAGTGATAATGGCCACACATGACTATGCCATGATATTGAAATTCCCTTCCCGGACGGTAAAGATAGAAGGCGGAACATTGCACGAAGTACACAGGAAAAATACAGCCGGATAAAAAAACTTTCTGAACATCATGGCAAACGGTTTTTTGTCATACCGCCACCGTGTGGGAAATTATTAAAAACACGACGTCAACAACAACAACATCGTGCATCAGTCCCACTATCGGATTACTTACCGTAAGACCCTAATTACTTGCGCAATAAAAAAGTCCCGCCAAAGGCGGGACTTTTTTATTGCGCTGATCGACGAATCCTACCTTTTAAGGTACATAGTCCGGCGCGAATATATATCATAGAACTGGTCGTCGTGCAGGTCTTCGATAAAAAGTATCGCCTCGCCTGTAGAACGCATCTCAGGGCCAAGGTTCTTATTCACTCCGGGGAATTTATTAAAGGAGAATACAGGCTCTTTTATTGCGAATCCGTGGCGGTGCGGATTGAATTTGAAATCCGTCACTTTATTCACGCCCAGCATCACCTTTGTAGCATAGTTGACATATGGTTCCCTGTATGCCTTGGCAATGAAAGGAACGGTACGCGAAGCACGCGGGTTAGCTTCGATTATGTACACTATATCGTCCTTTATGGCGAACTGAACATTTATAAGACCTACCGTATGTAATTTCACGGCTATCGTCTTGGTATGGTCCACTATCTGCTGCATAACGAACTCGCCCAAATTGAACGGAGGCAGTACGGCGTTAGAGTCGCCCGAATGTATCCCGCATGGCTCTATGTGCTCCATAACGCCTATTATATAGACATTTTCGCCGTCACATATCGCATCGGCCTCGGCTTCGATAGCCCCGTCCAGATAATGGTCTATAAGTATCCTGTTGCCGGGGATGTTTTTGTTCAGCTCTACGATGTGTTCTTCAAGTTCCTCTTCGTTTATCACGATTTTCATACCCTGCCCGCCAAGCACGTACGAAGGACGCACCAGCATCGGGAAACCTATTTCCTTGGCCATCTCGCGTGCCTGGTCGGCTGTCTCCACCACCCCGTACTGCGGGAAAGGGATTTTAGCCTCCTTCAGAAGCGCAGAGAAACGCCCGCGGTCTTCCGCCAGATCTAGAGCATCGTATGACGTACCTATAATCTTTATACCGAAACGTTCCAGTTTTTCAGCCAGTTTCAACGCCGTCTGGCCGCCCAGCTGGACTATCACGCCTTCAGGCTTCTCATGGCAAATTATATCGTAGATATGTTCCCAGAACACAGGCTCGAAATACAGTTTGTCCGAAGTATCGAAATCCGTGGACACCGTTTCGGGGTTGCAGTTTATCATTATCGTCTCATAACCGCATTCGCGTGCCGCAAGCACTCCGTGTACGCAGCAATAGTCGAATTCTATACCCTGACCTATGCGGTTGGGTCCGGAACCGAGCACTATTATCTTCTTACGGTCGGTACGTATGCTCTCGTTGGCCGATATATGCTTGCCGTCTATCTCCATATCGTTCTCGAATGTGGAGTAATAATACGGCGTTTGAGCGGCGAACTCGGCAGCGCACGTATCGACGAGTTTCCATACGCGATGTATGTTCAGCGCCATACGGCGGTCATGTACCTGACTCTCCTTGCATCCGAGCAAATGGGCTATCTGGCGGTCGGCAAAACCTTTCATTTTAGCCTCCATAAGCACATTGCGAGGTATGGTGCCTATCGTATAGCCGGACACGAGTTTTTCGGTTTCCACCATTTCCTCGAACTGTTTGAGATACCACATGTCTATCCTGGTTATCTCATGTATCTTGCGCAGGGAAATGCCAATCTTTATGGCGTCGGAAACGGCCCATATACGATCCCACGACGGTTTTTTGAGCTTTTCCAGTATTACCTCCTGGTCTTTTATCTCCTTGCCGTCGGCCCCTATGCCCGAACGTTTTATTTCGAGCGACTGGGCAGCTTTCTGTATAGCCTCCTGGAAAGAGCGGCCTATGGCCATAACCTCACCCACGGATTTCATCTGAAGTCCAAGCGTGCGGTCCGCGCCGTCGAACTTATCGAAGTTCCAACGCGGAATTTTCACTATCACATAGTCCAACGTAGGCTCAAAAAGCGCCGATGTAGTCTTCGTTATCTGATTCTGGAGTTCGTCCAAAGTGTATCCTATCGCCAGTTTAGACGCTATCTTGGCTATCGGGTAACCGGAAGCCTTTGAAGCAAGCGACGAAGAACGCGATACACGCGGATTTATTTCTATGGCCACGATATCCTCGTTTTCATCAGGCGACACGGCAAACTGTACGTTGCAACCGCCTGCGAAATTTCCGATAGCGCGCATCATCCGTATCGCCATATCCCTCATCTTCTGGAAAGTACGATCGGAAAGCGTCATCGAAGGAGCTATCGTTATCGAATCGCCCGTGTGTATGCCCATCGGGTCGAGATTCTCTATCGTAGTTATGATTATAACGTTGTCGTTCTTATCGCGCAAAAGCTCCAGTTCATACTCTTTCCAGCCCATCAGCGCCTTGTCTATCAGCACCTCGTGTATCGGCGAAGCCTCGAGCCCCCTTTGCAGCAGGTCTTCGAATTTTTCCCTGTCGTACACCAGCGAAGCCCCCGAACCGCCGAGCGTGAACGACGGACGTATGCACAGAGGGAAACCGAACTCCTGCGCTATCTCCTTGCCCTTGAGGTAAGAACGTGCGATACGGCACGGGGCCGTACCTACGCCTATCTTGTCCATCAGCTGACGGAATTGTTCGCGGTCTTCTGTTATGTTTATCGCATCTATATCGACTCCTATCAGTTCTACCCCGTATTTTTCCCAAATGCCCTTTTCCTGCGCCTCGATAGCCAGGTTGAGCGCAGTCTGTCCGCCCATTGTAGGCAATACAGCGTCTATCTTGTGCTTCTGGAGTATCTGTTCGATGGATTTCACGGTCAGCGGCAGCAGGTAAACGTTGTCCGCCGTTACCGGGTCGGTCATAATGGTAGCTGGGTTCGAGTTGATAAGGGTCACTTCTATACCCTCTTCGCGCAGCGAACGCGCAGCCTGGCTTCCGGAATAGTCGAACTCGGCAGCCTGGCCTATCACTATCGGGCCGCTACCTATTATCAGCACTGATTTGATGTCTTCTCTTTTTGGCATTTGTAAAAAAGGCGGCCGCTGCCGCCGGTATTTTATTTAAGACTGAATTTGTATGAACGCTGTTTTATCCCATAAAAAAGGGGTGTTACTTAAAAAAGTAGCGCCCCTTTCTGTATTTTTCAATATCAATCCAAAGATAACATCCTTACTTTCTATGACGTACTTCACATGATACCGTAAGTTTTGCGCGGCCTTTGGCGCGGCGTGCGGCCAACACTTTCCTTCCGTTGGCAGTGGCCATGCGTTCACGGAAACCGTGCTTGTTTCTGCGTTTGCGGTTGTGGGGCTGGAATGTTCTTTTCATATCTTTTATTTTTTCTTATCGCAGGAAGAAGCTGATGTCTCCCGACATTTGACGTTTTTGTTCGTTATAATCCGGGTGCAAATATACAACTTTTTTACGAGCCTCCAATCCTTTGGACGTTTTTTGCCGAAAAGTTTTTCCGCCCCTGGCTTCAGGCACTTACAGTCTGTCGCGCTCCTCCTGGGAACCGCTTTCGACCTTCTTCACTTTGACGTTCTTTCCGGACTTGAAATTCCACCTGACGGAAAAACTCAGGTTCTGCGTTCCGCCTCCTTCCCTGTTGACCGTATGCTTGCGGTAGTTATCCCCGTAGGCATACATATCGAATTTCTGCCCCGTAATATTATAAACGTTGAGCGAGAACGTAAGGCGGTTGTCCAAAGCACGTTTTACCACTCCCGCATTCAGATAAAGCATACCGTCGACGTGCATATTGCCTTCTACGCCACCGGTGTTGTAATATCCTGAAAAATCGGCGCTCCACCCTTTTCCGAACGTAAAACTGTTCTGTGCCGACACGCTCATATTCGTCTGATAATCCCTCACGCCCATATTGTCCTGGATGTAGTACTGGCCGTACAGGCCGGCGTTAAGCCCCCACCACTTCGTCACCTTGACAGGCGCGGAGATGCTCAACCCGAAACGGTCCTTACTGTCCATATTCACATGCTTGTAAACAGTCATATCCGGATTTTCAGGCGACTGCATCACTATCTGACTTATCAACCCCGTATAATGACCGTATTCGGCCGTGACGCTGTATTTCTGGAAAAACACCCCGGTAACCGAGTAACGGTTTATATACGAAGGGCGTATGTCCGGATTGCCTACTACGGCGCTGAACTCGCTAAGCGGTATTTCGTATGGATTGAATATGCCGTAATAAGGGCGCGATATACGGCGCGAATAGTTAAGGGCGATGCTGTGCGCTTTTTCCTTACCGAACTGCCTCATAAGCGATACCGACGGGAAAAAGTCGACGTACGATTGCCGGTCTTCGCGTTCCATCGTCAGCGAATAACTGGAGAGCGACGTTCCTTCCACTCTCAGACCTATCGTTATCTGGTTGCCCCAGAACTTCGTGTTCATCTTTCCGTAACCGGCCCACACCTCTTCATGATAACGGTAACGGTTGCTGCGGGAATCGTCATCGCGCCACTGACCATTGTCGTTGATACGGTAATAGCTGTCACTGTTTATCGAACTGTTCGCATATTTCGCGCCGAAAGAATACGAAGTCGCAGTGCTGGTTTTTTTATCGAAATCGGCACGGACGGTATATACTTTGGTGTTCGAGGGTAAATCCTGGGTATAATTGTTACGGCCGGTAACATCCCCGTTGGCATCGTAATAAAACGCGTCAGAAAACAGATAACTGCCGCCTTTGCGGTCGGCGTAATCCGCTATGGCTTTGAACGAGGAACCGAGAGTATCGGTCTTTATCTTGTAAAAAGCCGTAGCGTAGAAATTACCGGTATTTTCCGCATTATCCATCGCACCCTTTACCGAGGAAGGTATGCCGGCAGTAGTCATATCCGTATTATTGACCGACGACATATTGCTATGATTATTGTAATACTCCACTTCCACACCGGCTTCGCTGCGTTCGGTTATGTCATATACTATACCCAAATCACCGTAATGGCTCTTGCTGCGGCCTTTCATATCGAACCCGGATACCTGCTTCGTATCGGACGAAAAGAACTCCGTTTCCTCATCCGTATCCATAAACGAGCCTCTGTCATTGTGCGAATAACGCCCTGTAAAACTCCATTTGTCTTTCTTATAGTTCAGGTTTGCCGATGGCGACCACCCCCAGTACTTGTTTTGCGAATACGACACGCCAACGGAACCGTTCATTCCTTCGAGCGCCTGTTTTTTAAGCGTTATATGCACCACGCCTCCGGCGCTGTCCGCCTCGTATTCCGCTCCGGCAGTTGGTATGA
>Ga0137298_10642_pt1 | contig 26223 bp, 27 predicted proteins | sample RamsorincwithD2O_2_FD_97182 | JGI IMG/M metagenome (GOLD analysis project Ga0137298, IMG submission 97182) | Mouse cecal microbial communities from Vienna, Austria - Glucosamine amended with D2O | ecosystem: Host-associated > Mammals > Digestive system > Large intestine > Cecum | place: Austria...
TTTATGTGGCTCCCGGAACATATGATATCAGAACTACCTATGTGCGTGCTTCGGAAACTTCGATATTCCGTGAAGAGGGAAAAGCTTATCTGATCCTTGAGGATATTGAGGTGGATGGCGATATGGAGGTTGAATTGGATGCCTCTCTCATAACTGAGACAATATCATTCGAGACATATAATCCGGATGGCGAAAAAACCGCTTTGCGTTATCTGCGTTACCTCAATGAGAACTATGACTGGGAGATAATAACTGAGTATAATGTATTTGATTTCTATTGCGATAACTATATAATTCACAAAGATTACGGCACTTTTAGTAATCATGTTAATGCCGGAGGTGTTGAAGTAGAGCCGGGGCCATGCGGAGAATGGAAATCAGAGTGGCCCAGTAATATCTACATTAACCCGGTGAGCGACAAGTATCAGATAGCCCAGTTGAGAATGCTCTATAATGAGGAGGAATGCTGGGTGGTGCCAATGTTTGCAGATGGTTCAAAAACACAGCTTGTCACCAATAAGGGTGACAAATATTCCGACCTTTATGATGTGAAGTTTGCCAAGAGTCCACTTGGAGAGGAATGTGAAGAAGTATCTGATAAACCTTATCGCATGGATTGGGGAATGAGAACCATGTTGAATTGGTCTGTTTCATGGGGAGTCCTAAGTGGGTTCTCGTCGTTCCATCATTTCCGTTTCTGTCCCACGGCATCTTCAAAGCTTCATCCTGAATATATATATAATATGGACTTCGGTGGAGAGGATACAGCCGAGATTGCTGATATTTTTAGAGATTATGATGAGGAGGGAAATCTGATTTATGAGGAAATCAGATATGCGACCACAGGCATATCAACTCCCACATTTATTTTGGGTATGGATTCGTCTGAAGTTTATCCTGGAATTGACAGTCGGTTTTTGAACTTGATTAATGAAGGGAGGGATTATGATGATTCTTTACAGAGCGGTGTGAGTTATAAAGTTACTCCGCAGAACATGCCTGTGTTCGGTTCTACTCCGCAGTTTATGCGTTTCTATTATCAGACCTATAACTCAATATGGTATGAATATCCTTACCCGATGTTAACTTATAATTCAGTAGGTTATTATGGAGATTCACGCAGCAATGGGGGTGATGAATTGAAGGTTTCGGTCAACGGAAATGTTGTGGCTGATTCTCCGGAAGGTCTGTATGAATGGCAGAATGAATGTAAGGAATCTCAAATGGAGACCGGCAAACTGGTGTTTGACTATGCGAATACGAATATCAAGATTGATGGACTTGCCGGGCGCAACACTGCGAAAGTGTGCATTGACAATGCTGTGGAGAATTTTACCATGCCGTTGATTCAGTCTGTTCAGTTCCGCGACAGCAATGATTGTGTAACAGAGAGATTTGCTGATGCATCTACAGGGCGACTTATAATCACAGGTGGAGATTTCCGCGAAATGAAGGGAGACCCCAATCTTGTCAATGGCTTTGGAGAACATCCTATGTGGTATGACATCGAGCATTGTGACCTTACTGTGGAATATGCGCCTTATGGCAGCAATGATTTCATGGCAATTGAAATGGAAAACGAGAGTGAGGGCGTGATTTCTTTCGGCTACCCATATGTAGGAACTCTTGATTCCGTAGACCGTTGTTCGGCTACGGGCTGGTTCGACCTTCGTATTGTTATGACTGACGCGGCAGGCAATACTCAGGAGCAGATTATCTCTCCTGCATTCCGGGTTGACAGCCTCACCGGAATTCAGGCTATAGGCGTGAATGAATCTAATCTGAGGGTGTTGAACAGCCGTGTGGTGTCGGACGATGATATGCCGGTAGAGGTGTTCACGCTTTCAGGCCAGAGAGTGGAAAACGAGAAACTTCCAGCCGGACTGTATGTGGCAAGAAGTGGCAAGAGCGTTGCCAAACTCATGGTGAAATAACCATTTGGTGATTCTATGAAAAGAGCAGGGGCAGTTTGGCTGTCCCTGCTTTTGATTTTAGGTCAGCGTAGCATGAATTTTTGTGGCATCGACAATTTTTATTATCTTTACGCTTGAAATATTTGTTTCTAATATAGTAGTTTATAATAGGCTCTTTAAAAATGGCAGATTTCGGCAGATACCCGATTGGAGAACAGGATTACGCTTCTCTACGTGACAGGGACTCTATATATATCGACAAGACCAGATATATAGAGAAGATTATAATGAGCGGCAGCAAGTATTATTTCCTTGCGCGTCCGCGACGTTTCGGCAAGAGTCTGTTTTTGTCTACTTTGAGATATTTCTTTGAGGGCAGGAGAGAGCTTTATAAAGGACTATATATTGACAGTGTGGACTGGGGTTGGGAGGCTTACCCGGTGTTACGTCTTGATTTGAACACTGAGAAATATTATGAGGAAGGGCTGCTTGACGTTGCCATTGACAATCTTTTCTCCAAATGGGAAAATTTATATGATGTGGAATTGAAAGCGGGGAGTGTTTCCTCACGGTTCCATAATATTATTGAGGCTGCGCATCGCAAGACAGGGAAGCAGGTGGTGATTCTTGTTGACGAATATGACAAGCCTCTCGTCGGCAATATCAATGACGATAGACTTTTTGAACATTTCAGGACAAAGCTCGCAAGCCTATATTCAAATTTCAAAAGCAGCGCCGACCACATACGTCTTGTCTTTATGACAGGAGTGAGCCGTTTCAGCAAGTTGAGCATCTTTTCAGATTTAAACAATTTAGACGACATCACATTTGAAAATGAATATGCCGACATTTGTGGTATAACGGAAGGGGAGTTGAAGGCCAATTTAAGTGAAGGTGTTGACGCGCTTTCAAAAGAGTATGGCCTTGCCGTGAAAGAGGTGTACAATCTGCTTAAAAAGAACTATGATGGCTATAGGTTTGCCGAGAAAGGAAGCGAAATATATAATCCGTGGTCGTTGCTCAATTGCTTGTCGAAGAGGGAGATTGGCAATTATTGGAATATGACCGGAATGCCTACGATAATAGCGGAGGCTTTGAAGGGGATGGATGCCGACATTGAGGCTGTCCTGAATATGGAATGTGACAAGAGGCGATTGCTGGGGCTCGATTTAAAGAATCTCGAACCGCTTGCCCTTCTTTATCAGACGGGTTATTTAACCATAAAGGATTATGACCGCGAGATGGGTCTGTACACTCTCGGCATCCCTAATCTTGAAGTCAAGCAGGGGCTTTTTGATGTCTTGTTGCCGTATTATGTGAAAGTGAGAAGCAGCAATGTGTCGGATATTGTCATTCAGATGTCATCATCCTTGAGACGTGGTCAGCCGGATAATTTCATGAAGAATATGCAAACATATTTTGCAGGCATTCCCTATCAGCTTAAAATGGATAATGAGAACAATTTTCATAACGCATTTTATATTCTCATGACGATTCTTGGATATAATACGGAAGCAGAAGCGTCTACCTCAGATGGAAGGATTGATCTGCTGATTAAGACTGAGAATTATATCTACATTATAGAATTGAAATTTGACGGCTCGGCAGAACAGGCCATCAGGCAGATTGAAGAAAAGGGATATGCAAGGCCATTCTTGTGTGATTCAAGAAAAGTTTTTATGATAGGTGCAAATTTCTCGTCAAAAACGCGGAGCATCAAAGACTGGCAAATCTGTAGCAAAGAGAATGCGCTCCCTTAACACATCATTGCTTAGATGGTAATGAATTGAACATGGCAATGAGTTAAATGGCAAATAATAAAAAGAGCGGGGGCAGTTTCGTCTGTCCCTGCTCTGCTATATTGAATCGAATGGTCAGTCTTTGAGGTAGTAGACGATTGTGGAGACTACGCGGATACGCTTGATGTAGGGAGTGTATTGGTCGCGGTCTTCAATCGAGAACTGGCCCTGTGATGCGGTCTTGATTTTGCCGAGCTTGCTTTCGGAGTCTTCTGCAAACTTGTTGGCAGCCTCGCGTGCGTTTTTTGTGGCGTCGGCAATCATGGCCGGTTTCACTGAATTAAGCTCAGTGTATTCATATGTGGTCTGATACTGATAGTCGCCGGCTACGATGGCTATTCCTTGTTTGAGAAGCTGGGTCTGCTGCTCAATGAGTTTTCTGACAAGCTCAACCTGCGATGAGGTTACAACAAGCACGTTTGTGACGTTGTAGCGATATGGCAGCGGATTAGAGTTATAGCGGTCGGCCTGCATGTCTACCACCTGGGGAGCGTTGATGGAGATTTCATTGTCTTTTATGCCGTTAGCTTTGAGAAACTGCATAATCGCCGCGTTGGTCTTTTCGATATTGTTATAAATGGAGGGAAGGTCGTTTCCCACTTCTTTGCTCACAATAGGCCAGGTTACTTTATTTGCGCTTACTTCTTTTTCGGAGAGGCCGCGCACAGTGACCACGCGTTGATTGTCGGAGATGCTGTTTAGTCCTTTTTTTACTTGAACCCCCAGCAGGAGGAGGCCAATAGCAATGAGCACGCCACAAGTTGTGGCTGAGAAATTAAAATTAACTTTTTGAGGCATGATAATTGAAAAAGTTTGAATTATTATTAAAGATACAAGATGAGAATAAAGCCTGATCTTCATGCAGACATTAGGTCTCATGTCTTAATAACACCGAAAAACGAAGAATGATACAATTATTTCGAGATTTTTTTAGTAATTTCGCGAATTAAAGAATGCCAACCGCGATAATGCCGGCTATTTTGTTGGAAATACCTGCGGTTGAGCCACACAATTTGGTCAAGACATGATAGAGAGAATCAATAAGATTAAAGAGGAGGTTGCGGCAGCAACCGCTTCCACCGCCGAGGCCGTGGAGGAACTCCGCATAAAATATTTGAGTAAAAAGGGAGCCGTGTCGGCGCTGATGGCTGATTTCCGCACAGTTCCGGCAGAGAGCAAGAGAGAAGTGGGGCAGAAGCTCAACGAACTCAAGAATTTTGTGACCGAAAGAATCAATACGCTCAAGGAGCAGTTGTCGGCCGGGGCCGACAACGATGCATCGTTGATTGACCTTACACGCAGCGCCACTCCTTATCCTGTGGGAGCGCGTCATCCGCTTTCGATTGTGAAAAACGATATTATCCGCATTTTTGCCGGGATGGGATTCACAATTGCAGAGGGCCCGGAAATTGAAGACGACTGGCATGTGTTCTCTTCACTCAACTTCCCGCCTGACCATCCTGCAAGAGACATGCAGGACACATTCTTCATTTCTCGCAATCCGGTGGATGTGCTACTTCGCACCCACACCTCGTCGGTTCAGACCCGCGTAATGGAGAAGACTCAGCCGCCGATTCGCATTGTGTGCCCGGGCAGGGTTTATCGCAACGAGGCTATCTCTGCGCGTGCGCATTGCTTCTTCCATCAGGTTGAAGGGTTGTATATCGACAAAAACGTGTCGTTTGCCGACCTTAAACAGGTGCTTCTCAATTTTGCGAAAGAGATGTTCGGGCCTGAGACAAAGATTCGCCTGCGTCCCTCTTACTTCCCCTTTACAGAGCCTTCTGCCGAGATGGACATAAGCTGCGACCTTTGCGGAGGCAAAGGGTGTGCCTTCTGTAAAGGCACAGGATGGGTTGAGATTCTCGGATGCGGAATGGTCGACCCGAATGTGCTCCGCTCTTGCGGCATTGACCCTGATGTATATTCCGGCTATGCGTTCGGCATGGGCATAGAGCGAATCACAAACCTCAAATACCGGGTGAAGGATTTGCGCATGTTCAGTGAGAACGATGTGAGATTCCTTTCGGAATTTGAGTCTGCACGTTGAAATCGCGCAAAGTCGAATTAATATCATTGCGGCGTGACAATAAAAGAAAGATACGATGGAATAGTAAGTTGGTTTTCGGAGAACATGCCTTCTCCGGAAACCGAACTTCATTATGACTCACCCTTTCATCTGCTTCTTGCCGTTATTCTTTCGGCTCAATGCACCGACAAGAGGGTGAATATGGTCACCCCGCCTCTTTTTGATGCTTATCCCGACCCGCAATCGCTTGCCATGGCCACGGAAGAAGAGGTGTTCCCTTATATAAAAAGCGTGACTTTCCCTAACAACAAGACCCGCCATCTCATACGCGCGGCCAAGGTGCTGACAGAAGATTTTGGAGGGGAGATGCCGTCAGACATCGACAATCTTATGAAGCTCCCCGGGGTGGGGCGCAAGACTGCCAACGTCATGCTCGCCGTGGTTTGGGACAAGGCGGCGATGGCTGTCGACACCCATGTGTTCCGGGTCAGCAACCGCATAGGACTCACAAGAAATTCCAAGACTCCGCTCGCCACAGAGAAGACGCTCATGAAGCATCTTCCGGAAGGGGTGGTGTCGAAAGCGCATCATTGGCTCATTCTTCATGGCCGCTATGTGTGCAAAGCCAGAAAGCCGGAATGCGAGAACTGCGGAATTGCAAAGTGGTGTCGCACGCATGCCGAATCCCTCCGCAACTCGCATCCGCAATAAGCCCTGCCAAATTATCTGAAGCCTCATGATCATTTTTTACAAAAAATAATCGTTTCAAAATTTGGTTTATAATATAAACTGTTTTAACTTTGCAATCGAAATTAGGAGAGAGCGACAGAGCAAGAGCTTGCTCTTTCTTTTTCAAAATACGGTTTATGATATAAATCGATTTATAGATATTAGGCAACTTTGATTATGGAAGAAAGAAAAATTACAGAAGCCGAGAGTATCGAAATTATAACTTCGATGATTTCACGCACAAAAGAGCGTCTCGTGAAAGGTTGTGGGAACATCCTCCTCATGTGGGGATACTTAACCATTGCAGTAACGGCACTTATATGGGTGCTCCTTGTGACTACCAGTAATCCTGCCGTAAACTGGCTGTGGTTTCTCATCTGGCTAATAGGCGGCATCTCCACGCCAATTATGGCTAAGAGAAAGCGCATGGAAACAGGAGCAATGAGCTATACTGACCGACTGACTTCAAATATGTGGTCTGTTGTTGGGTTTACAGCTATCGCTTCTGCCATTTTATGTCTTGGATTTCTATTTATCGGTGGGAAGGATTCGTGGAGCATGATGTTCGCTTTCGCTCTCATTATCGTTCCTATGGCAGAAATCATGCAGGGATTAGTAATCAAAGAAAAATCTCTCATTGCAGGTGGCAGTATTGGGCTTTTAATCGGGCTTTTCACTATGTGTTGTATCTCGGCTCATATAGCACTTATGGCGACTTGGTTCATGCCGCTTTTCATTGTCGCATTCGCTGCAATGATGATAGTTCCCGGACACATACTTAATTCAAAGGCAAAACGAGAATCATGAGAGAACTGAATCCATTACTGCATTCTCAGTTGAGATTAGGCGTAATGTCGATTCTCATGAATGTAGAGGAAGCAGATTTCGTCTATCTTAAAGAGAAAACAGAATCGACTGCCGGAAATCTAAGTGTGCAGCTCGACAAACTCTCTGCTGCCGGATATATCTCCGTTAAAAAAGGATTTGTTGGAAAGAAGACACGGACAACAGCCCGGATAACCGACAATGGCCGCAATGCCTTTGTTGAATACGTCGAAGCGCTTAAACAATATATTTCTATGTAATGAAATATATTGTAGATGAAAATATGTACGAAGTTTATGCGAACATCTAACCTCATACTGCTCTTATTCGCGATGTGTTCCTTAAAAGCCATTGCGCAGAACGAGGTGCCTGATTCTATGGATATATCGCGAGAACTTGATGAGATTGTTGTGACTGCGCCTGAGAATCAAATTGCTGGCAATAAAACTTTTTTCTATCTAACAAGAGAACTTAAAAATGCCACAAACAACGGAATCCAACTTCTTGCAGGTCTGCAAATCCCCGACCTGATTATAAATCCCGCCACCGGGTCTATTGAAAAACTGGGCGGTGGCGAATTGTCCATAAGGATCAACGGTCGCCCTGCCTCTCAAATAGATATTACAGCTCTGTCACCCAAGGATATTACAAGAGTAGAATACACATCAAATCCGGGTGTGAGATATGGAGAGGCAAAAGGCGTGATAGACATAACTGTAAAACGACACGAAACAGGCTATGGAGTGTCGCTCAATCTGCTCCAGTCTGTAAACCGTGGATGGGGTAATTATACCGGAGCACTGAAATACACATTAGGTCGTAGTGAGTGGACTCTTGATTTTCAGTCTAATCCAATGTGGAGAATGTCAGCATACCGTGATAATTCGGAACATTATCTTCTGTCAGACGGAACTGAAATACTACGTTTGGAGAATGGTATAAAGACACCGAACAGGATGGCTTCTCATCGGCTGTCATTGCAACACTCCTATGCTATAGGCAGCAAACTTCTGCTGAACACCCAATTACGCATATTCCGCAAGAATGATTACTATGTATCTGAGGGAAATATAACAACCGTGATTGGCGATGAGGTTACAGATGACTTTGAACGGGAAGAATTGCCTATAAAATCAACACAGATTGATTTGGATGTCTATCTGCATTGGAAAGCGAATAAATCCAATAAGCTGTATTTTAATATAATCCCTACTGTAATCAATGGCTCGAATGACCGCAGCTATCAAACATCGGAGGTGGAGTTATATACTGCCATATCCAACCGTGGATACAGGTTGTTTGGTGAAGGCGTTTGGGAATGTCGAATCGGAAACGGCATCCTCACATCCGGCATACGAAGTTTGGGCGAGTGGAATGAGGCTGACTATAATCATTCCGGAAACATCAATGAGAAAAGTGTCATGGGAAACTTATTTGCCGAGTGGAAACAGACCTTGGTTAAGATTCAGTATAGTATCGGAATCGGAGGAACGGTTTATAGTGTAAGAGAACCGCTGAAACACAATTGCTACAATGCGAATCCTCGGATATATTTCCGATATGCTCCTGCCTCATGGGGTGGAATATCCTTTATAGGAAATGTAACCACGGTGTCTCCCACAGTGAATCAACTTAACCCGGTTCTTCAACAAGTTGACAATTATCAATGGAGCAAAGGTAATCCAAGTGTTTCTGCCTTTCAGCAATATGATACAAAATTAGAATTTGACGGCAGATTTAAGGATATATCGCTAAAAATTTCGGTTGCCAATACCTACAGCCATAATCCAATAATGGGTGCTAAGACATATATTGACAAGCAGATAGTCAAGTCTTATTACAACTCCGGTTATAATAACGATTTTATTGTGAAGGCTCAGCTTAGAATGCCAGTGTTCATAAAACAATTGAATCTTTCTTTGGAAGGCGGCTGGCACAAGACAGTCAGCGAAGGTCTTAACTATATCCATAATTATTCGCAATCCTTTATAAACGCGCAGCTCATGTATGTGAATGGACCGTGGTGGGTCATGCTGAAATATAATACTACATACAACGCCCTATGGGGAGAAGACATATACAGCACAAATAACAATATGCTGAATATCGGCGTAGGCTATACATACCGCAATGCAACTTTTATGGCCGGCGCTTTCAATCCCATTGGAAGTATCAGTGTGAAAAGCAGGGATTTGAACGCGATTGCCGGATTTGACAGGGAATATAAAGTATCTTCAACCCGCCAATTATTTTGGGTCGGGGTCACGTTAAACCTTTATAAGGGTAAGAAGCGAAGTGCATCCCAACGCAAGTTAAACAACTCTCAAACATATGAATCAATAAACAATGTAAAGAAATGAAGAAGTTATTATTTATCTTCGCATTGATAGCGATATGCGTCAGTGCGAAAGCCAAGACCCCGGCCTATACAATCAGCTTTAGCGAGTTACCCTATGCCGAGGGAACTCTCTATGTATCTGCAACCTGCGAAGATAAAGAACTGCTCAAAGTAGCAATCGAGGTCGAAGAAGATTCGATTGTAATCCCTGTTGATTTCTCTGAGGCAGTCGGCAAGGATGTGTCAATACGAGCCTTTCTGGATCTCGATGAGGACAGGCTGCTTAAATTCGACAGCTATGGTCGCCCTACGGAGCCATTTCTGCAAACCAGGCTCATTCCTCAAAAAGAGACAGCGGACTATTGTTTTAAGTTAGTTGTTTTACAATAAAACAATCTGTTCTGAAACTTCTCTCCCGCTTGACCGTCTGAGTCTTTATGGTGTCGAGTTGCTTGTCTGTGCCATATATTGGCGGGGTAGGAAATCGGTGTCGGATATGTATTGGAAATGGCGTAGGAAGAAGCGAGGGAACGAGGCGGTGATGTCGTCGATGAAATCCGCCTGCATCTCTTCAAATTCCGCCCAGTCGGGGCATTTCACAAAAAACATTATCTCCACAGGTATCCCGGTGGGTGTGGAGGGGAGCCCTTTCACAATAATCTGGTATGGCATTTCAGGATTGGTCGAGACTGCCAGCTTTGGATGGCTTGTCATTTTATGGCGTAGCCAGCGCCTGAACAGGGAGAGGTTTACGGTGTCTTTCAGGTCGATACCTTCAGTCCATTCTTCATTTTCAAACCTTGCGGACTCTTCAGGCGACAGGTGTCTGACAGAATTGATGTCGACATAAAACAATCTTTTTATCTGCCTCACTCCAAGGTCGAGCATACGCTGCCTGTTGATAAAGCCTTCGCTCACGAGCGCATATGGTGGTATTGTGGCCACACTTTTATCCCAGTTGCGGATTTTTACGGAGGTCAGTGTGATGTCTTCCACACGCCCGTCGGCATTGTATTTGGGCACCGTCACCCAGTCGTTTTCTTTCATGAGCCCGTTTATGCTGAGGCGGATTCCTGCAATCATGCCAAGGATCGAGTCTTTGAAAACGAGAATCAGCACAGCCGCCATCGCTCCGAGCGCCGACACCACATATGCCACGTCGCGGTTGAGGAGTGTGCTTATGGCAAGAAGCCCGGCCACGGCGAACACCGTGGTCTGCATAATGTTGCGGAACACCAGGATTCCGCTTCTCATGATGTCACGCATGCGCAGATACACGCAAAAAGCGCGAATTTCAAGCACAAGCGCCCATGCCACAGAGGCAATGAGGAGCAGCGTACACCCTTTTTCTACATGATGAAGATGCGACGGATAATAGAGCGTGAGGGGAGGGAAGAGATAGTTCGCAACGATTGCCATGATAACAACCGATATCCCCTTTGTTATTGCCGGAGAGAGCAGCACATCGTCATAAGGAGTTTCGCTTTCTGCCACCCTTTTGTCGACCATATGGGCAATCGGCGTAAGAATCACATAATAAAGGAAAAGGCAGAAAAGTATGGCAAGGCACCATGCTTCGCCTGTGGTGGCAAATTCGAGCATGTCGCCTTTTACTCCAAGTTTTGTGAGCATGTCGCTCAGAAAAGAAAAAATCTCGGTCACACGATGAAGGTGTTAAAGTGGCCTGAAAGATGGGTCAAAAGTCTTTCAGGCCACAGTTTTGATTTAATGTTTGGGTTGATAAAGAAAGCGTTTGATGCTTCGCTTGGGAGTTTTCTCAAATTCTTTCTCAACGATTCGGACAGAATTGAGACGGCTGAACGCCTCAAGATTCCGATTCACGGCAGAAATGTTGTCTGCCATTGTTTTCTCTATTGCTTCCTTCGATAATCCTTTGGCGTTTGCGGCATCGAAGTCTGGGAAAACCAGGGCAACGAGCTTCCCGTTGTCGTCGATTACAAGTGATTCGGCCACAAATGGCATTCCATTGATTTTCTGTTCAATTTCCTCCGGATAAATATTTTGTCCGGAAGGCCCCAGAATCATGGTCTTGGAGCGGCCGGATATTGAGATCAATCCGTCGGGGGAAATTGTGCCCATGTCGCCGGTGTTCATCCATCCGTTGTCGGAGGGGAGCACTTCGGCAGTAGCCTCGGGATTTTTATAATACCCCTTCATGACATTGTCGCCCTTCACCCAGATATTGCCCGGAATATTGGCCGGGTCGGGGGAATCTATTTTCACTTCCATTCGGTCGACAATACGGCCTACGGTGTGCGGCCGCGATTCCTTAGGCGGCGCATAGGTGAGCAGCGGCCCGCATTCAGTCATGCCATATCCGACTGTGACGGGGAACCCTATCCGGTATAGGAATTTTTCAACCTCCGCGTTGAGCGGCGCTCCTCCTATTATCACCTCCATGACGTTGCCTCCAAACACCTCGGTCAGCTTGTCGTGGATTTTACCATAGATTATATTATTGACCACCGGCACTTTCAGAAGCACCTTCATCATCGGCTTCTGTAGCTTTGGGAATACATTTGAGCGTATTATCTTTTCAAGCACCAGAGGCACAGTGATAATCAATTTAGGGCGCACATCGGCAAACGCTTTCAGCAGAATCCTTGGCGAAGGCACTTTTGTAAGGAAATAGCAGTGACACCCTTTCACAAAGGGGTGGAGCATCTCTATCACCATTCCGTAAAGATGGCCGAGAGGGAGCATATTCACCATTCCGTCGCCCGGTTTCAGGAAATTGAGATGGTCGATGGAATAGCGGATGTTGCTCCACAGGCTCAGGTAGGGCAGCATCACGCCTTTGGGAGTGCCTGTAGAGCCCGATGTGTAGTTGATTACGGCAAGGTCTTCCGGAGAGTCGCGATAGTATTCCACGTCGGAAGGCGAGAAACTTTCGGGGAATTTCTGCCCGAATATCTCATTGAGTCCGCTGCGAGTCCCGGCCACATCTTTGCTGCGCGAGAACGCGAGCCCTGTTTCAGATATATAGAAAGCAGCCGTGACGGTTTTCAACGATTTCTCGTCGAGCTTGCCGAGTATGGCTTTGTCAGCAAAGAGGAGAGCGGCTTCGCTGTGGTTAACGAGGTTGGTGATGCTCTCCGAGTTAAATTCGTGAAGGATGGGCACAGCCACAGCCCCGTATGTAAGGCAGGCTATGAATATAATTGCCCATTCGGCAGAATTTTTTCCGCAGATGGCCACTTTATGTCCGGGCTTCATATTGGCGGCGGCGAAGATGGAGTGAAGTTTCTCTACATTCTCGGCCACTTCCGAAAATTTATAGCTGGCGCCATCCATGTCGGAGAGGGCCAGGCGCTCCCAATTGTTTTTAATGGCTTCTTCAATAATCTTGTTAAGGGATTTATCGCCATAAGGAGGGGAAATGTGTGTTGTCATAGCATAAAAAAGTTTATTGTTTAGCGGCAGCTTCCTTCAGGCGGGCTTCAATCTGGGATATGCTCTCGTCGCGCGACACGATTTTTCCGTCGGGCCCCACGAGAATGTGATGAGGAATTCCGGAGAAGCCGTAAATGTCGTAAGGTTTTCGCTGAGTGTTGTAGATCACAGGCCAGGTTATGTTGTGTTTCTTCACAGCGGCTTTGGAATCGTCGGGAGTGTCTCTCACAGCCACGCCCACAATCTCAAGCCCGTTGTCTTTCCAGCGGTCGTAGAGGGCTGTGATTTCAGGAAGCTCCTTGATGCAATAGGGGCACCAGCTTGCCCAGAAATCTACAAGCGTATATGCACCCGGTTTCACGAAGGATGTGAAATTGGTGGGCGTGCCGTCGGCCGTTTCACCTTCAAAGTCAACGATGGGCTGACCCGGGGCGGTGGCTGCGCGCAGGGCAGCGAATTCTCTGTAGTATTTTGCCTTAGGCGACTCTTTCAACTCTTTCGGGGCTGCGGCAAGGATGCTGTCTACGGCGTTGAGGTCGGCATATTTTATCCATTCTATGCCGAAATATGAGCCTATGGGATTGTTTTTATTGTCGTTATAACTTTTTTCAACGAAGCTGAGGTAGGCGTCCATGTCTTCAGCATCGCCAATGGAGTCGAGTGTGTTGAGTAGGTTTGCAAATTTGTCGTTGAGAGCGGTTCCTGCAGCTGTAGATGTGGAGTCGTTGAGAGAGGCGGTGCCCGGCTCAACAATATAGAAAGCCCTTGTGCGTCCGTCGATAGTGACGGCGGTGAACACCGGCTTCGTGTCGGGGGTGATGAATTCGAGTTTGCCGTTTTCTACTTTTCCCGATGCAATTGAGGTGGAGTCGAGGAAATTGATGAGCTCCACTTGCCGGCCTTCAAATTTATCGGAGAGAGCTATATTTAGTTTCGGTTGTTCGGAGCAAGAAGCCCACAGCAGAGCAGTGGCACATGAAAGGAGAGATGCCTTCAGAATATTCATAACAAAATTGTTTTTTCAGATTTGAAACGGGTCATATAATAATATTACAAACAAAAGAGGGGTATTGCTCATCGTAAAGTAAAAAAATCTCTTGTTGTTTGCGAAAGAAAAAGAGATGCGGCACATGCGGAATAAACATGTGCCGCATTCAGATGCGAAGATAACAAAAATTCCTGAAAAATCAGAGAGCGAATGCAATTATTTGTAATAAGCAGGCATTCTTACGCGCCATAATGTGATTTAAAGCTGTGTGCTGAGATCGCTCATGGGTATCTTTCCTTCGATATACACCACATTGACGGAAAAACCGGAATTTTGGGTTATAACCATCAGATTAAGAAGACATTTGCCGTCTTTTGACAATTTTGCGAGCACATCATAGCGATAGTCGCCCTTTTTCTTGGTGGAAAGAGTCTCCATGTCTTTCTCTTTTTTCAAAGAGCGTATCAGTTTCCAGATTTCATCGTTTTTGTTGCTCATTCCGGAGGAGATGGTCTCTATTGAAGTGATGTCGGATGAGAGAACACTGATTCCGTTGCTGTCAATTGCAGTGTTGCCCATAGCCTTGAGCATGTATGGAGAGACGTAGGAGTAGTCTATGCCATATTCGGTAGACAGGCTGTCGAAATATTTAGGAGGGTTTCCCGCGAAGGCGGAAGAGGAAAGGATGCTCATCAATGAGATGATGATGATTTTAAGATAAGATTTCAAATTCATATGTACGGGTTGTGAGTTTATTATTATTGGAATGGATTACATTGAGAGGTTCACGGGTTCAGAAAGTGTTGACAGCGAAGTGTTGACAGCGTTGAATGTTGACGCAATTCCTGAAAACGCTTCCGACAGGATGGCCACGGATTCATACACATTGTCGAAACTCTGGCTGAGTGTAGTCATAGGCTGAAGGAGCAGCCGGTCGGTTTCTATTTTCGCTTCAATCATTGTGGGCATCACTTCCCGCACATCTTCACTTATTGTCGGCACCATTGCCAAGGCGGAGGCGGATTCCTCTACTTCTGCTTCGTTAATATTGATCACAGCCAGCGCTTGAGTCACAGATTCGGGAATCACGGCGGGTCCTCCGATTTGCCTGTCGTCAGGACGCTGTCTTTTTCGGGAGCGTCCTGAGTTTTCTTTCGGAGTTGAGGCTTGCGCTATGACAGGGCGAGAGTTTACGACAGGCAGGGGTGCTGATGCTTTTTCATCTACTGATGCGGGCGTGGTTTCGGGAGTGTTTTTAGCCACAAAAATTGTGTCGTGGTGAGGTGTTGCGGCCTCCTTTTCCACCACATGTAATCCCGCTGTGACGGCCAGAACGGCGACAGCTGCGGCTGAAGAGAATTTTAGCCAGGCCGGAATCAGAGGTTTGTGTCTTCTTGACGCTTCCGCGAGATTGGATATATGGTTTTCAAGACGCAGTTCCAGGGCTTCGGGGGCAGAGTCGGCCATGTGGCGAATCATCTCTTCGCCGAGAGATGACATGTCGGCAATAAGCCTCAGGTCGGCTTGAAGAACGGCATCTGTAATGAAAGGGGAGCTGCCTCCATTGCCGGCGAACTCCTTTGCGAAAGAGAGCAGCCTCTGCTCCTCTTCAGGAGAGAGTGTGGCCTCGAAATATTTCTTGGTCAGTTGTTTTAGTTCAGATTCGCTATGTCTCATTTGTTTTTTATCCATAATTATCCATCCTTTTATTTGTTGACGCGCGAGAAAAGTTCCCTGAGTTTCTTTCTTCCTCTTGAGAGAAGCACTCTCACATTGTCATCTGAAAGCCCAGTGGCCTTCTTTATCTCAGAATTAGAGAGGCCGGCGATTCCGCTGAGCATCACCACGCGCCGTTGATTTTCGGGGAGCATATCAATCATGCGTCTCAGTTCCTGAATGTTCTCCCTTTCCTCGGTTTTTTCGCCGGGGTTTCTTCCGGTATCGGGAATGTCGGGCGGGTCGTCGCCGAACACCGTCATTCGGCGGTGTGGTTTCGATGCCATGGAGAGGGCAATGTTGCGCACAGTGACGGTGGCATATGCGGCCACGTTGCTGATCTCTTCCAGTCGGTTGCGGTTTTCCCAAAGCCTTGTAAATGCGTCCTGCATACAGTCGGCCGCGTCGCTCTCATCCTGAAGGATAGAGAGGGCGTAGGCGTAGAGAGTTTTATGGAGAGGCATTATGCAGCTTTTAAACCGTTTTTCGTCCATTTGTAGGGTGTGTCGGGATGGAATGACAACAGTCGGTTGCCCCCGTCCGTATATTATAGACACGCAAACAAAAGGAATGTTACAACAGATTAAATAAAAAACGTGTTCAGTCAATAAAAAATTACGCGCGAACCCTTTTTGATATAATTTAAGGCAACACAGATAAGATAATCTGCGTTGCCTTTATAGGATTTTGTTGCCGGCTCCGAAAGGTGGCAGGATCTAAGTTAAGTCGCGGTGCAAATAAAGGAAGTCATTATCAATTATTTTAACATTATCAATTATTTTAAAGTGCATCCTTTAGGCGGGGTGATCTTGTCTTTGTGGCAGCGGTCAATAATGTGGCGTATGCGGTCGGGTGTGGAGGGATGAGAAGAAAACATCTGCGATAGTCCGTTAGCCCCGCTTCCTTCAAGTTCTCCAAGTTTTGTGAAGGCCATAGCCATCGACCACGGATTCTTGCCGTGATTTCGAAAAGTTGCTCAGTTGGGAATTAAAAAGCGGCATGTCCTTCGGATTTAATCAAATCGTCGGGTCATGCCGCTGGAGAAAGATGTGGTGGAACCTAAAAATTATAAGTTTAGTGTCTGGAGTTACGGTCTTTTGTAGTTTTTCTGGCGAGTTTTGCCCACTCTTTAAGGTCTTCTTCTTTCCATTCCATCCCGTTGTCGGAAGCAGATGCTTCAATCATTGAGCAGGTTTCATTCTTGTCGGCTATGTCCCACATCAGCATCGACAAGTTATTGCGGTCGGCATAGTCAATCCATTCGTTCCATGATTCATAATCGATTTTGCCGTCGCCTGTGTGATCCATGGATCCGCATTCAGATATGATGAGAGGCAATCCGGAGTCAAGAGCTTTGTTGGCCTTGTCGCGCAGCCAGTCTTTATGAGTGCCGGCATAGTAGTGAAGCGAATAAAGGAGGTTCGGAAAATTCAGAGGGTCTTTTGCCGCTTCATCCACGTCTTGATCCCATCTGGGAGTGCCCACTATTATTACGGAGTTGGGGGCATTTTTCCTTATCACAGGTATCAGTTGTCCGGCATAGTCCTTTATCTCCTGCCACTTTATTTCGAGCGGTTCATTCCATATTTCATAAAGCACATTCGGAGAATCGCCATATTTTTCTGATATTGCAGAGAAAAACTTTTTAGCGTTGTCAAGGGTGTTTTCGTGAGAATGCCAGTCGCAGATCACATACATGTCGTTGTCTATAGCAGCGTCGATAACGGCAGAGGCAAGATTCACGGCGGTTGCGGAATCGGTTTCATAAGTGCCAACGATGTCGCCGGTGTCATGAGCACCGATAGCGGCGCGAGTGATATTTGCGCCCCAGTTCTCTTTTAATGCTTTCACAGTGCCGGCATTATAGAATCTCGACCAGTTGGAATGCCATCCGAGAGAGGGGCCGGTGAGCACTGCCGTGTCGCCGTCGGCAAATAGGAGGGCAGTTCCGTCAACGTGGAGAGGGGATATGGCTTGTTCTTCCTGTTGGGTTTCATTTGTGGAGGTTTCCGACTTTGCAGAAGATTTGCAGGAAAACATGGCAGATGATAACGCAGCGGCGGAAGCGGCAAAGAAAAGGAGTTTTTTCATCTTGAATGGTATGTTGGGTTATAGTCTGATTTTTATGGCAGATGCAAAGCATTTGCCGTGTTTCGAAGCCTTGAATATAATCATTGATTCGCAAACGGTGCAAATTTAGACATAAGAGGAGCGATATGCAAGAATTAAGAGCTAAATCTAATTGCTCCATTACGATAAGTCAATGAATAGGTATAAAAGTATTGTGCCTACATTGCAAAATGAGACACAAGTTTGCGATTCTTGTAAAACTGCTGTAAAGAAATTGTGAGAGATAATAATTATTTGTAATTTTGCAAAGACCTTGGAAGGAGTCGACGAGAATTCTTGCAGCCCTCGAATAGGCAGTAATCAGTCATGAACTGGATTATACTTATTTTTGCAGGCCTGATGGAGGTTGGCTTTACGTTTTGTCTTGGCAAGACCAAGACAGCAACCGGACAAGATCTGGTGTGGTGGTGGATAGGCTTTCTTGCCGCGTTGGCAATGAGCATGTATTTAATGGCGAAGGCAGCCGAAAGGCTTCCGATAGGCACCGTCTATCCGGTTTGGACCGGAATAGGGGCGGTCGGGGCAGTGATTGTAGGCATAGTGTTTTTTCATGAGCCGGCCACATTCTGGAGGATTTTCTTTATCACCACTCTTATATTATCTATAATAGGACTTAAAGTTTTGGGTTGATGCAACGGGCTATGAGACGATTCAAGCAGGAACTTCCTGCGGAATGTTCAGAGAAAATATTGAGAGAAGGAAAATATGCGGTGATGGCCCACTTGCTTTCGACATGACAGGGAAGAGCTATGCGGTGAATTCTTTGTCGGGCATATCGGAAGAGCTTACATCTTCCGCCAACAATTCTGTGTTAAGCCGCAGGGAACGACAGGTGCTTGCACTTATCGACAAAGGGTTCAGGAGTAGTGATATATCGGATAGCCTGAAAATAAGCATTCACACAGTAAATAGGCATCGGCAGGAAATATTGACTAAACTGCAGGTTAAAAATTCACACGAAGCGTGCCGGATAGCAAAGACTATGGGCATGATATAGAGAGGCGGCGCAGATAAACCATATGGAAGGATAAGTTGTTATATCATAGAAAATTAAACTTGAAATAATTATATTATGGAAACACAATCACTTTTCGACCTTGCGGGGAAGGTGGCAGTTGTCACCGGAGGCGGCGACGGCATAGGGAAAGGATGTTGCGAGATTCTTGCGGCGGCGGGAGCCTCGGTGGTGGTCAGCGACCTGACATTGAAGAAGGCGCAGGCCACGGCCGATAAAATTGTTAATTCAGGAGGCAAAGCGGCAGCGGTAGCTTGCAATGTCTTGAATAGCGACGACCTTGCAGGCTTGGTTGATTTTGCCGTGAAAACCTATGGCACAGTAAATATTCTGGTGAATAATGCCGGCATGGGTGGAGGCGGAAGAGAAAATCCTTTTAAAATAGACAGGGAATATGTGGAGCGCATCTATGCAATCAATGTTTTCGCGCCGTGGGAGCTGTGTAAACTTGTGGCTCCGTATATGAAAGAATCGGGATATGGTAGCATTATCAACATCACGTCGATGGGCAGTGTGAACAATGACCCCAATATGGCAATCTATGGGTCGTCGAAAGCGGCTCTCAACCATATGGCCTCTAATCTTGCACATGACTATGGCCCTATGGGCATCCGTATAAATAATGTCGGCCCCGGAGCAACGCGCACGCACGCGCTTTCAACCGTGCTCACCCCTGAAATAGAGGCGAAAATGCTTGCTCACACGCCGATTCGTCGTCTTGGGGAGGTTTCCGACATAGCCGGGGCGGTTCTCTATTTTGCATCGCCGGTTTCATTATGGGTGAGCGGACAGACGCTTATGGTGAACGGAGGAGGCGTGCAGACTCTCGATTAGCGATATGAATCATCCTATAACAACAGCGGCCGGGCTTATGAAGTCGGGCCGCTGTTGTTTTACGTTCAAAAGTTTGAGGTTGCAATGCTCAAGTTAGAGGAGGTTCTCTCGTTCTGTGATTTCAGCATCAGTCATTGTGTAGCCTCCGAGGCTTCCCTCTTTTGCCTGTATGCAGATATATGTCATTGGTTCGGAAGAGGTGCATTTGAGATTGCGGTCGCAATTTGTTGCAACCCTCACGACTGATCCTTCTGCAACGTCAAACACTGTTTCGTTTACTTGAAATCTTCCTTCACCGGAAAGAATGATGTAGTTTTCCTCATTCTCCTTATGGCTATGAAAGAACGGCACAGACGCTCCCGAGGGAAGAGTGCCGAATGATATTTCACATGAAGTGGCGCCTGAGGCATCCTTTACAAATTGTTTGCCTTCAAAGGTATGCAGTTTTCCAACTGATGCGTGGGTAAACTTGTTGCCTGAATTAATGACTTTTATGTTGCTCATATATTAAGAATTGAAATTGGTTAGTCAGTTTCATTTGGATTCATCAAAAGCGCGGCCCGGGTTTGGAAACCATCATATGATGGTGATTATTTGCATTTTCGCCGGTCTTGCATTAACTTTGCAAATGAAAGCCGCTTTCTTAATGATAGCGCAAAGTTAAAATGTATTTTTCAAATACACAAGGCGTTACCATGACGAAAGATGCTTACCTGAAAGTAACTTTTTTTGAATATGAGCCGATTGCCACTAAAAGAAAATCTAAAAAAATTCACAGGGATAGAATCATGCCCGGTGAGAAACATTATTGCCCGTTTTTCGGGTAAATGGTCAATGCTTATTTTGTGTGTGCTTGCAGAGAATGGGGCCACTCGATTCAACGAGATAGGAAAGGCGCTTCCCGATATTTCTCCGAAGGTTCTTGCGGAGACTTTAAGGAATCTGGAGTCAGATGGATTGATTTCGCGCACACTCTATGCAGAGATTCCACCGCGAGTGGAATATGCCCTTACAGATTTAGGCAATTCTTTAATGCCGGTTATAAGAAGTCTTATCAATTGGGCAATAGATAATTATGATGCTATAGCCGACAGGAAATAGCCAATTCCTCCGGTATCATGCTGTCATCCCAATGATTCTTGAAATTTCCTAAACGTTTCGGCAAAAAAATTAATAATCAAGTTTAATAAAGATTACCTCAAACATATCTTTAAGATTCAGGTTAACTATCAGAAAGGTAAGTTTTTTAGTTTTTGTTCACTTATTGGCGACATGAGTTTTGTCGTTGAAATATAGTCATGATTTGTAAATATAAATTGCTAACTTTGTGGCATGATTTTGCATTCAGTTTATTTTAGTCCGTCGGGTACTACAAAAAGAGTGGCGGAACTTGTGACCGGCAACATCGCAGGCCGTAGTGTGAATTATGACATCACGCAGTTGGTGGACATCAGCCTCGCCATTGGCGCTGACGATGTAGTTATGTTTGTTATGCCGGTCTATGCAGGGCGAGTGCCTGCACTTGCAGCCGAGCGTCTTGCCTCAGTTAAAGGGAATGGGCAGAAGGCAATAGCAGTGGTGGTTTATGGCAATCGTGACTATGACGACGCTTTGGCTGAACTTTGCGACATAATCGTGAAGAATGGTTTTGAAGCGGCGGCCGCAGGGGCTTTTATTGCGCAGCATTGCATATTTCCCAAAGTAGCCGCCAATCGGCCGGACAAGGATGATGAAATTAAGATTGCCGAGTTTTCTCGTCTTGCGAAACAGGCAATCGATGCCGGAGGCTCTCTTGATGTGTGCAGCGTGAAGGGGAATCGGCCGTACAAAAAGCCGGGCAGCATACCGTTGCATCCAAGTGTCGATAAGAACAAGTGCGACAAGTGTGGCATTTGCTCCGAGCAATGCCCCTCACAGGCAATCAGCCCTGAAAATCCGCAGGCAACGGACGACTCGAAGTGCATATCCTGCTGCCGGTGTATAAACGTGTGCCCGCAGGGCGCCCGCCGTTTTGGTGGAGTGTTATATAAAATAGCAGGCTATAAGTTTGTGAAAGACAATTCTGCGAGACGTGAGCCTGAATGGTTTTTCTGAAACTTGATGCGTGATTTGAAATGCGTGGTGCAGGCTTTGCATATTCATTTTTAGGTATGAGGAAGTTAGTCTACATATTGTTTGTGTCAATGCTTTTACTTTCGGGATGTTTCGGGAAAGGCGGCATTGACAATCAACTTAATGCTGTTGACGGTCTTTTGGGCAATTATCCCGACTCTGCTATGAGTGTTCTTGTCGGCATGGACACCGCGAGTATGTCAGACTTTCAGAAAGATCGCAGAGTTTTGCAGTATGCCTATCTGAGCATGATCTATGGCAATCCTGTTAATCTGGATGAAGAGAACGTGCGGAGCGGAGATTCAGTGTTCAATGGCACATTCACAGGCGATGAGGTGAAATGGCTTGTTATAAAATCAGACGACGCAAAGCATAGAGGTGATTTTGTGGCGAGAATTGAATATTTGAAAGACGCTGAGTTTCTGGCTATTCAACTTGACACTAAATTCGATCTTGCTATAATATATCAGTATCTTGCCAATGTGTATTCACAGGGCTTCAATGGCACTGTAAGCAAATATTATGCAGATAAATCGGTAGCTCTTTTCAGAGAGCTGGGCTGTCCTAAGCAGCTCCGGGAATCGCGAATGTCCGTAGCAGGGGCGCTTGCCGCCAAGAGGGATTACAAGTCGATGCTTGATTCTCTGGAGGCCATGAAAGATGAGGTCATGGCTAATGCTCCCGACCATTACAGACGCTATTTTCTCGATCAGCTTGCGAGAGGCTATGACGAAGACGGGCAGACGGCAAAAGCTATAGGAATCTTTCATGAACTTTACGACGGGGAGGATGTCTCGGCCAATACGCTTGCCCACTGGGCGCGGGCTTATTGGAGAGTAGGCGAGCTTGACAGTGCTTATCTTTTTATACAGCGGGCGAATAGTCTGGCTCACAACGCTACTGACGAATATCTCTGCCGCAACGTGGAGTATGGCATTCTTGAGAAGATGGGGCGACGTTCGGAACTGGCTATGGTTGACAGTCTTCGGGAGCAGGCGTCTGAAAGAATAATGGAGGAGCGCAAGCTCGAGGAGAGTAGCCTCGCCCTCAATGTGAAATATGATGCGGCTGCGAGGAAAGCCTGGCTTGAGGCTGCCGAGTCTCGCACGCGAACCTATGTTGCAATATTCGTTGCAATGTTGCTGGCCATTGTGGCTGCGGGTGTTTATCTTTACCTTCGGAAACGGATCCAGCTGCTCGTGCTTGCGCATGAAAACGATGTGTTGAGAATCCGCACGCTACAGAATAATCTTTTTGAGAGCGACAGCCGGCAGAAAGATGTGGCTTCTAAAATATCAGAACTTTTTAATACACGGTTCAAACTGATCGACGCCCTTGCTGCATCATATTTTGAATGCAGGGAGACAGGCCAGGAGCAGAAGAGAATCTATTCGGATGTGAAGAATTCAATCAGCGATTTCAGTTCAGATTCCTCCACACAGGAACTTGAGGATATTGCCAATGCCTACAATGACAATCTTATGTCGAGATTCCGAGAGGACTTTCCTTCGTTAAGCAAAGCCCAATACAGGCTTGCGCTTTACATATTCTGTGGTTTCTCTTTGCCTTCGATAAGCATATTCACGGGGTCAGACCTTAGAAACATCTATGTCTACAAGTCGCGTCTGAAGGGTGTTATAAACAAGAGCGACTGTGCCCGCAAGGAGGATTATCTGGCTTATTTCAGATAATCTCCGGCTTGCCGGCTTGTTTTTTCTCAGGAGGCTGGAGCTATTGTTTTTTCAGATAAATCATGTCGCGCAGAGTCACGCCTTCTTCTATTATCGGGCATGGATAGTTGTCGGTGAAAAAGTTTGCTATGCAGTGGGAATAATTGTAGCCACATGACTTGTAAAAGCGAAGTGTTGACGGTGTTTCGCCTGTGCCGAGAATGATTGTCTTGCCACGGTTGACACTCTCGACATGTTCAAGCATGCGGCGACCCAATCCTTTACGCCGGAAATCGGGATGAACTGCGAGATTTTTAATTTCCGTGGTTTTGTCGGTCTCGTTTACAGAGGCACACACCGCCACAGGTCGCTCACCTATCAGGCCGGCGTAGAGATCACATCGGTCGATATAGCGGTCAATCATAGTTTCTGACTCATCTCCAATCAGAAGCAGCGGCAAATAGCGTTTTTTTTCGTCAGAGATTCTAACAATCTTAAAGTTATCTGTCATGGCATGGATATTTTAAACGGTGCGACGAGCCTCCATCTTGTGTTCCCAGACGTTTGAAAAGCTGTTGCAGGGGGAATCCATAGGCAAAAGCATCAATTTCGGAGAGAGCGTTGATGTCGAGGTTTCTTACATCACAGCAAATTACAGATTCAGGGGCTGACGGGCAAATATTCTGTGTGTAGGTGCTGCATGAATCTTTGTCGTAATCTGACGACCATGCGTGTTCAACGGAAAATGCTTCATCTTCACTCTTCGAATGAATTGCGCCAAATGCAAGACCTCCGGGCCCGCAAAATAGTTCTCCTAATTTGAATGTCGGCATTTCAGTGTTGCTATGTTATCAATATGGTAAATGAAGCCCCCATGAGTTTGGCCGGAGATTTTGATGTCGGCGCAAACGCATAGTTGATTACAAAATTACGTTTTTTTCGATACTCACTCAAATTCTATATCTCCGAAATAGCGTGAAAGAATCATTTTCTCGCTAACAGAACGGATGTGAATAAGAGAATCAGTCGCCACTCCTTCGCCTGCCACAGAGTCATATCTGTTGATGGCTCCGCGTGGCGGCTGAGTGGAGAAGATGCTTCGCCCAAGGCCTCGATAGGCAGGAGATTCTGCGCGAACTGCATATCCGGGCGATTGCATGACGTCAAGCAAGGAAGGATAGATGTCAATCTGGCCAATAGGAGAGTCGTGATTCAGTGTGACTCCGCTGTTGAGTATGAGCAGCGAGGTGAAATCGGATCTCAATTCTTCAGGAAGATAGACATCGAATGCGTTGTGGTCGCCTACAATTGCAATAACTGTGTCTTCATATAGTCCGGAGCATTTCAGATAGTCTATAAGCCTTTTAAGATTATTGTCGAAGCATCTCACTGCGCGTAGATAGTTAATGGCTCGTGTGTCAATGTCTGGAGTGTATGCAATATCTTCGAGGGGAGTAAGGTCTACACTCGGTTCATTATATGGAGAGTGCATCGATAGGGTGGTTATCTCAAGGAAGAACGGGCGTGGCAGATTTGGGATTATAGAAATTACGTTGTCGGTCAGGCGTGTGTCTGAATTGTGGAAAACACCTTTATCGCCATGTGCAAGATTGCTGTAGAGTTTGTCATAGCCATAACTGCGGCTGGTGTAGTCATGGCTATAGAAATCCTCTTCCTCGCAAATGGCTTCGGCGCTGAATCTGCCCGGCAGTGATTTTGCCAGCGACGGGTAGCGGCCACGAAATATCTTGGGTGTCCATGAACTTTTTGTTACAGGATATAGACCGGTGTTGAGGATGAACTGGCCGTCGGCTGAAATCCCTTCGGCCACCTGCGAAAGCACTTTGTCGCAGAACACTGAGCCTGAGTCGGAAGCGAGTGATGTAAGGAATGGAGCGGCATCGACTTTGGAAGCGTAGGGTGAGAATATTGTGTTGTTGAGCGATTCTACAATTATCAGCAGCAGATTCTTATTTGAGTTGCCGGCAAATGCTTCGGCATATTGTGGGGAAATAGGGGGGTGGGTGGTAGTGAGGATTTTTTCTGCCTCGGCAAGTTCTGCTTCAGAAAGTTTAGTATTGTCTGGAATCAGTTCTAATAGATAATGTGCAGCAACGAAGAATGCGCTGCCGCTTCGCCAGAGATTCTCCTTATACAAAGGAGTGCGGGTGAGCATGGATATATGGTTGAAACTGTCGAGCCATGTTACACTCTCGCCGTTGCCGGAGCGAGAGATGTGGAACCTTCTTACGGAAAGTGTAAAAAGGAAAGAGGGGATGATAATCATTGCCGCCGCAGAACTCCATCGAAGCCATCCGGGAAAACTGGCAGAGAGAATGCAGCGCCTCCATGATGCATATGGGAAAACCAGCAGCAACATAGGGAGAGGAATGAAAATGTCTGTCCACCGGAGCGCGGCTGTGCCGCTTTTGACCACCAGCGAACTGAATATGGTGGAAATGCTTATCTGCGACAGCCAGTAGAAATGTCCGGAAATTCGGAAGAAGATTGTGTCGGTGAGGAGTATTAGCGTCAGCAATGGCAAGGCGATCCATAGCGAGCGTCTCCATTTAGGAGGCAGTATCAAGTAGGGGGCGGTTAGCGCAGCAGATGATAGAAAAGCGTTCTGCAGATCAATTCTAAGCGAAGGGCTCCAGATGTTGCAGCATGCGGATGTGGCGATAGTCTCGGCAAAGATTACGATAAAGAGG
>Ga0137298_10649_pt1 | contig 25985 bp, 18 predicted proteins | sample RamsorincwithD2O_2_FD_97182 | JGI IMG/M metagenome (GOLD analysis project Ga0137298, IMG submission 97182) | Mouse cecal microbial communities from Vienna, Austria - Glucosamine amended with D2O | ecosystem: Host-associated > Mammals > Digestive system > Large intestine > Cecum | place: Austria...
TCTTCGGCTTGTTTTTTGACTATATCGACGGCTTCGTCCCAGGAGCCTTCGCGTACAAGGCGCGCGAATTTTGCGGAGCCGGCTACATTGGCCCTTTCACCTACGTTGACAAAGTTGGACGAGTGTTCCACGGTAAGAGGCTCTAGCCCGGCAAGTACGGTTTTCTCGGCGTCTGCAGCAGGTTTACGGGGAGGGTATTTCGCTGCCGCATGGCTTATCAGCGAGATGTATTCAGGTGTGGTGCCGCAGCATCCGCCTATGATGTTCACCAGTCCGTCGGCCATGTAACTTTCCACGGTGTCGGCCATCTGGCTCGCCGATTCGGCATAACCTCCGAATCCGTCCGGAAGCCCGGCGTTAGGGTGGGACGATACCGGCAGGTGCGATATCTCGGCCAGGCGGCGGACATATTGTTTCATTTGTCCGGCTCCCAGGGCGCAGTTAAGCCCGATGGAGAAAATGCCTGTGCGGGCGAACGAGGTGAAGAATGCATCGACAGTTTGTCCGGAAAGAAGGCGGCCTGAGGCGTCGGTTATCGTGCCGGAGAGCATTATCGGGAGGGAGCATACGTTTTTGACGGCAGCTACGGCGGCTTTGGCGTTGAGCGAGTCGAATACGGTTTCGATGAGTATTAAGTCCGCGCCGCCCTCGGCAAGTGCTTTGGCTTGTATGCCGTATGCTTCAAAAAGTTCGTCGAAGGTGATGTTGCGGGCGGAAGGGTCCTCTACATCCGGTGAAATGGATGCTGTGCGTCCCGTAGGGCCTATCACGCCGGCTACATAGCGGGGTTTTTCTGCCTGTGAGTATTTGTCGGCCTGGGTGCGGGCTATGCGGGCGGCTTCGAGGGTTATCAGGCGCGAATAGTCCTGCATGCCGTAGTCTGCCAGCGACACAGCGTTGGCATTGAAGGTGTTGGTGGATATTATGTCCGCTCCGGCTTCGAGATACTGGCGGTGTATGTCTGCGACGATGTCGGGACGTGTGAGGCAGAGAAGGTCGTTCAGTCCCCGGCAAAGTCCTTTTTCTGGGTGTGTGAAGTCCGCTTCGGATAGTGCATGGCGCTGTATCATTGTGCCTGTGGCGCCATCGAGTACGAGTATCCTTTCCTTTACGCTTTCCGTTATGTCCTTGTATGCCATCGATAGTTTTTTCTTACTTGTTCTGCGGAACAAATTTCCGCGCAAACGCAAATTTACATCCTTTTTAATTAATATGGTTGGATGCGGGCATGGCCGGTTCGATATTTACATAAGTTATTTGCTTACGTTCTGCCAGGATCCCCCGTTTGTTAACCGACATAGGTCTGTCGGGCGGGGGATACGATGGTGATTTTTGTACTGTTTTCCACCGCAAGGGCGTGCCTGGATAGCAAAAAACATGTTTGTTTTAATTCTAAGGCGTAAAAAGACACCGGCGTGTTGAACTTGTCGCCGGGACTAATATAAAAAGTTACGGGTTTATTCGTACCGGAGGGCTTCTATCGGATCCAGTCGCGAGGCTTTTTTGGCAGGATAGTACCCCGATATGATGCCTACGGCGAACGTTATGGCAAATGCCATCAACATTTCGCTCAAAGGCAGGACGAAACTGGTCTTCATGGCCAGAGATACGATATTGCCCAAAAGTATTCCCATGAAAATGCCGATGATACCTCCTATCTGGCCTATCATTACGGCTTCGATAAGGAATTGCAAGGTAACGCTGCGCGAGTTTGCGCCTATGGCTTTAAGCGTGCCAATCTCGCGTGTGCGTTCCGTTACGGATACGAGCATTATGTTCATAAGGGCTATAGAGGAGCCGAGTATCGTTATGAGTCCTATGACAAGGGCGGCTATTTTGAGCTTTGACAGCATGCCTTCCATCTGGTCGAGAGCGGCCTGGCGGTTGCGTATCATGAAATTGTCTTCCTGGGAGGGGTGGAGGGAGCGCACTACGCGCATGGTCACGCGCATGTCGTCGTTGAAGTCGGTATCGGTAATGGAGGTGCCTTCAGGCGGGGTGACTAATACGGAAAAGTTGGTGAAACGTGGAAAATTACTCCTTGCCGTATTCAGAGGCAGGAACACTACGTTATCTTGGCTCATACCCATCATGGCTCCACGGCTTTGCATCACGCCGATTATCCTGTAACGGTTGCCTGCGATGCTGATGTACTGGCCCAATGATTTGCCCGAAGGGAACAGTTTTTTTGCTATGTCGACGCCTATTACGGCGATTTTGGGAGCGGTTTCCGTTTCGTCGGAGGTGAAGAAACGGCCTTCGCCTATTTTGAAGCCTTCGACGTCGAAATAGTTTTCATCGGCGCCTACCACACGGGAATTAGGGTCGGTTTTGGCTGTTTCGCTTTTTATTTCGGCGTTGCCGCTTACGGTTCCGTTTATGGATATGACGGCTTTTTTACCCATTTTGGTTTTGAATTCGCGTGCCTGGCGGTAGTCTATCCTTGGGAGGAATACCCAGTCGTTGGGATCGTTTTCCTTTGGCGCCCATCGGCCGCCGTATATACCTACGGTGTTGGCTCCGAACGATTTGAAACTGTCCACCATGGAGCTGCGAAGAGCGGATACGCTGGTTAGGATGCCTACGAGCGCGGTGATGCCTATGGCTATTATGCTTGCGGTTATACCCGTGCGCAGGCGCTGCGAACGTACGTTGTCCCAGGCCATCGATGTTATTTCCTTGAAAGAAGACATAAGTTTTTTATCGAGAGGGTGATATTGTGTGCCAAGTTACGAATATTTAATCGACAATTTTCAATGTTTTTTCTTATGTGCCGAAAATATTTGCTCAGGCATAACCTGTTCGACGGTCATAGACCGTTAGATATTTTCCGTCTGCTGTTTATTTCCGTTCCGCCGGGATCACCCGGCTATGTTTTGCGATGACCGGCGGGTGAAATAAAGCGGAATGAAAAATATATGCACACAAAGTATAATTTCTATAAAAAAACGGGCCTTTAAGGCCCGTTTTTATACAAAAAGTCGGTGGAGGGAAGTTATTCCTTTATGGACATTTCGTCCACCAGGTAGCCTGCGCCGCCGAGTTTGTCGATAAGGAACAGGACGTAACGGATATCCACCATGATGTTCCGGCATATCGACGGGTCGTAGCTAAGGTCGCTCATCGTGCCTTCCCAAAGGCGGTCGAAGTTGAGCCCTATAAGTTCCCCGCGCGCGTTTATCACCGGTGAGCCTGAATTGCCCCCGGAGGTGTGGTTCGTTGCTATGAAGCATACGGGCATGCGCCCGTTTTGTCCGTAGCGGCCGTAATCCTTTGCGTTGTACAGTTCTATGAGCCGCTCCGGCAGGTCGTATTCGTAGTCGCCGGGAACGTATTTCTCGATTACTCCGTCGAGATAGGTCTGTGGCAGGTAGCAGAGGCCGTCGCGCGCCTGCATGCCTTTAACCTGGCCGTATGATGCGCGCAATGTCAGGTTGGCGTCGGGAAAGAATGCCTTGTTGGTGAAGATTTCGGTTTGCGCTTTCATGTAGTCTTTCATGAGCGCGGCAATTTCGTCATCGTATTGTTTGTATGCCGGTATTATTTTTTTACGGAAGTTGTCTGCTATGCTTTGAAAGAAAACGAATCCGGGATCGTAGTCGAGCCGGGACTTTATCGCCGCCGCGTCGGATGTGCTGAACACGGCTTCGATACCTTCGGGGGTAAACAGCGGCGAGGAATACAGCTGGCCGGAAAGTGCGGAAAAATCGCCGCCGCAAGAGGACAGGAGTTCCTTTACCGGGGAGGGCAGAAGGCTATCGGGCATGTTTGCCACATAGAATTCGGTGAGCGGTACGAAGGTTTTCCGGTCGATGGCAATGGTGCGTGAGCTGACGTATTCGAGGGCTTTTTTCTTGAGCGAGTCGGCTTTACGGTTGTTCATAGTGCCTTTTTCCAGGCCTGATACGTATTGTTGCAATATTTTTTCCAGCCGGCAGATGTCGTTTATGGATGTGTATTCGTTCGTGGCGTCGTAGGCTATACCGTAGGGCAATAGTTTTTCGTAAGCTGCGTAAAGTCCGGGCAGCAGGCTACCGTAGGCGGCCGATTTTTCCGGATGTGCAGTCAGAGAGTCGAGAAAAGCTGATTCATATGCTTTTTTGCGGTCGGCTGCTTTGGTGCGGCGAAGGCCGAGCGATTCTCCCTGCCATTTTTTCCATGCGTTGGCCAGCGAGGAGTAACGGTTGGCGTATGCCAGTTTGACGGTGTCGTTGGCGCGCATTTCTTCTCCCCATGATTTGAGCGCGATGTCCCGAAGTCCTATTTTTACCGGGTTGCGGGCTTCTGCCGTCTGGCTGAGGGCTATGGCAGGCAGATATTCGTCCGTGCGGCCGGGGAATCCGAATACGAGAGTGAAGTCGCCTTCGTCAAAACCGGAAAGAGAGATGGGCAGATAATGGTCGGGGCGGTAGGGCACGTTGTCGGGCGAGGGGGCTGCCGGGTGGTTGTCTTTGCCGGCATAGATGCGGAATACTGAAAAATCACCTGTGTGGCGTGGCCATACCCAGTTGTCCGTTTCGGAACCGAATTTGCCTACCGATACCGGCGGGCATCCTACAAGACGTACGTCCGTGTATGTTTCGCGGATGAACATAAAATAACGGTTATCCTTGAAAAAGGGCTTTATTTCGATGTTCTGCCAGGGTTCTATGCGGGCGCGTTTCCGTATTTTTTCGAGGTTGGATTCTATTTTGGATTTCCTTTCGGCAGGAGTCATTTTCCCGGATACGCCTTTTAGCGCTTCGTCGGTTACTTCTTCAATGCGTTTTATGAAAGTGACAGATAGCGACGGATTTACCAGTTCTTCGGATTTGTCACGGGCGAAAAAGCCGTTTTCCAGTATGTTGTTTTCAATGGTGGAGTGTTCGGCTATGACCGAATAGCCGCAGTGGTGGTTGGTCAGCAGAAGTCCTTCGGGAGAAACCACTTCACCCGTACAACCGCCTCCGAACAGTACTACTGCGTCTTTTATGCCGCTGCGGTTGGCCGAATAGATGTCTTCGGCTGATATTTTCATGCCGAGAGATTTCATTTCGGTTTCGTTCAGCTTTTTTAAGAAAAGCGGTATCCACATCCCTTCGGCGGCATGTGCGGGGATGACCCACAAGGCCGACAGCAATGTGCAGATGACGATGATGATGTTTCGTGTCTTGTACATTTGGTTATGCGTGTTTTTATATGTTTGTTGTAATTACGGGCAAAGGTAGTTTTTTTTGCCGGGCCGACTGATGTCGGCGAATAAAATAATAGTATTGAATATCAAACGGCCTATGATCCCGGCGGAACGGAAATAAACAGCAGACGGAAAATATCTAACGGTCTATGACCGTCGAACAGGCTATGCCTGAAGCCGTCTGAAAAGTATGAAAAAACCCGGCTATGGAAATATTGCCGGGTTTCAACAGCCGCAAAAGGCTTTTCAGATATTATAAAAATCAGTTCTGTTTTTTCAGTTCCTTGGCCCAGGAGTCCTTCAGCCCCACTGTTCGGTTGAATACCATGTTTTCAGGCGTGGAGTCCTTATCGACGGTGAAGTAACCTATCCTTTGGAATTGCATGTGGTCTTCGGCGGAAAAACGTTTCACGCTGGGTTCCAGTTTACAGTTTTTAAGCACCGTGAGCGAATTCGGGTTCAGGAATTCCTTGAAATCGCGGTCTTTGTGGCCGTCGGGGGCTTCGTCGTTGAACAAACGGTCGTACAGACGCACTTCGGCATCGACAGCGTCTTTTGCCGATACCCAGTGCAGCGTGCCTTTGACTTTGCGCGTAGATGCTTCGCTGCCGCTTCCTGATAGACTTTCAGGATCGTATGTGCAGTGTATTTCGGTTATGTTCCCGTCCTGGTCTTTTACCACGTTTTCGGCTTTTATTATGTACGCGCTTTTAAGTCGTACTTCCCCTCCGGGGCGCAGGCGGAAAAATTTCTTGGGCGCGTCTTCCATGAAGTCGTCGCGTTCTATGTACAGCTCGCGTGAGAACGGTACTTCACGGAATCCTGCTTCCGGGTCTTCGGGATTGTTCTCCGTGCGCAGCATTTCGGTTTTGCCGGCCGGGTAGTTGTCTATGATTACTTTTACCGGGTTCAGTACCGCCATGACGCGAGGGGCTATGCGGTTAAGGTGTTCGCGTACACTGAATTCGAGCAGGGCCACGTCTATTATGTTCTCGCGGCGCGCCACTCCTATCGTTTCGCAGAAACGGCGTATCGACTCCGGAGTATAGCCTCTGCGGCGCAGACCGGAAATGGTGGGCATGCGCGGGTCGTCCCATCCGTTTACGTAGTTCTCGTTTACCAGCTGGAGCAGTTTGCGTTTGCTCATAACGGTGTACGAGAGGTTCAGGCGGGCAAATTCGTACTGTCGCGGGCGCGGGCCGTTGCTGTATACCTGGTCGAGGAACCATTCGTATAACGGGCGGTGTACTTCGAATTCGAGTGTGCATACCGAATGGGTTATACCTTCCAGATAATCAGACTGGCCGTGTGCGTAGTCGTACATGGGGTATATGCACCATTTGTCGCCGGTGCGGTGATGGTCCTTGTGTATTATACGGTACATGATAGGGTCGCGCATGTGCATGTTGGGCGAGGCCATGTCTATCTTGGCACGTAACACGCATGAGCCGTCGGGGTATTCGCCGGCGCGCATTTTTTCAAATTCGGCGAGGTTTTCCTCGACGGAGCGGTTGCGGTACGGGCTTTCGATACCGGGGGCTGTGGGTTCGCCTTTCTGGCAGGCTATCTGTTCGCTGGTCTGGTGGTCGACGTATGCCTTGCCTTGTTTTATCAGGTACAGGGCCCAAAGGTACAGCTGTTCGAAATAATCCGACGTATAGCGTTCTTCTCCTTCCCAGCGGAAACCGAGCCATTCTACGTCGCGTTTTATCGAATCGACATATTCCTGGTCTTCTTTGGCCGGGTTGGTGTCGTCGAAACGCAGGTTGCACGGTGCGCCGTACTTTTTGGCCAGTCCGAAATTGAGGCAGATGCTTTTGGCATGTCCTATGTGCAGGTAACCGTTGGGCTCAGGCGGGAAGCGGGTGTGTACCGCTCCTGCGTTTTTGCCGTTTTTTATATCTTCTTCTATTATGGTTTCCAGAAAATTGAGCGAGGTTTGTTTCTCGCCTTCAGCCGTTGTTTTAGTTTCTTCCATTATGAAATGATAATGTGTATTAGTTCCGCGAAATTACGGATTTTACCGGAATTTTTTCTGTTAAACGCTGTTTACTTCTGTGTCTAGCCTGTGAACAGATATTAATCATCAGCTGTTAATATCTGTTCGCAGGCATCAGTCGGTCGCTCACTATCCGGGACTGCCAGACCGGACGGATGCATTATGGGTATGACAGGCCTTTTTCCCGGAACATTTCGATATCTTTTTCCTTAAGATGCAGGCTGTCCAGAGGGACGGGAAGATTATGGTCGTTGAGGTAAAACCTTTTCAGAGGAATGAAAGAGGTGTCGGCTACGGACAGGCATGGGTTGGCATAGGGGCTATTTATGCCGGCAACCGAGAGCATCGTGTGGAATACGTTCCGCGTGCTTACGGGTTTGTGGCTGTTGTTTTCGGCGGCGGCTGTTTTTTCGGGCCACAACTGCCTGTACGATGGAGAAAACCACCAAAGGTAGGGTATGTGTATCTGGTAATATGTGGGTATGGGCGAGGCGTGCAGGAAACGACGGCGGGAGTCGTCAAGCAGGTCTTCGCCGTGGTCGGAACAATAGAACAGTGCGGATGGCAGGTTCCTTTCCTCCAGTACGGAAATGAGACCTGAGAGGAAACCATCGGTGTAGCGTATCGAGTTGTCGTATGCGTTTATCAGTTTTTCGCGTTCGCGGTACGATACTACTTCCACATCATCTGGTTTGTAGTAGGAACCGGATGCAGGATAGCGTTCATTGTAGTTGAAATGGGAACCGTGGCTGTGAAGCACTACGAGCAGTTTTTTATCGCCCCGGTCTATTATCCTGGCCAAGGAGTCGACCATTACCATGTCGTATGCCGCATGTCCGCCGATTACCAGGTTGGTGTAATTGTCCGCTTCATGGGCGAAATAATCGATGAACGAGCGGTTCGGCTCCTGGTTGGATATGAATACCGTGCTGAATCCGGCTTCCCTGAAGGCGGTAAGGATGCCTTTTCGGGCATATATGTCGGAAAAATTTTCCGCCGATATGTCCGAAAGTATCATCGGTACGCTTTTGTGCGTAGTGTTGGACTGGGTAAGCGCATCGTAAAACGTTACCAGGCCTTCGGCTTTCCTTAGCATCGGGGTGGTGTTGCGGTAATATCCGTACAACCCCAAATTAGTGGCGCGGGCCGTTTCGCCCACTACCATGACATATACTTCGCGCAAGGTGTCGGGGCGTTCGGATACGGCCGAAAACGTAAATCCGGCCGATGTTTGAGGGTATTTGACGCTTTTTTCCCAGCTTTTAAAGGCGAAGCCCATGTTGTAGAATATGTTGGCTGGGAATATGTCGTCCGTTATCCTGAATTTACCGCTGAGACAGAATGGCAGGGAAAGGGCAAAGACGATGGCTGCGCTGCGCAGGGTTTTCAGCCTGAAAGATGCCGGGAGTTTTTCCTTCAGCCTTGCGGAATATATTCCGATGGCGAGCGTGGGTATGTAAAGTACGCATACGCCGATTATGGCTGGCATGAGTTTGCCGAGCAGTTCGCCTACTTCGCCGGAGTTGGTGGTGAACAGGTTGAGGAACATGTCCGAGGCTATTATCGAACGGCCGAAAAGGTACAGCAATACCAGCTGGAACGCGCCGAGTATGAACATGGGGAACAATATCCATGCACTCCATCCTGGTTTGCGGCACATGCACATCAGGGCCATGTAAAATGCGGCTGGCATGAGCAGAAACGGGACTCTTGTCCATGCGGACATGTCCTCGGTGAAGAAAAGGAATACGTTCGGGATCATAAGTACCGATACGAACAGCCAGTAAAGGTGTTTTTGGGACGAGGCCCAATGTCTTGTCCTGTAAAAAAAGTTATCTGTCCCCATGTTTGCCTTACGGTCCGGATTTCGCCGCCCGGAACCTGTATTTTCTTTAGAAAGCTTCATTTATGTTGAATATGAACCCGTGCTGTCTCTGTCCGAATCCGTAGTCCAGTCGCACGTTAACCCTTTTTTTGAATTCCCAACGGTAACCTATGCCGAAATTCGGCAGGGTACGGGAAAATTTGAAATTGTCGAAATCGCGGAATACGTTCCCGGCTCCGGCCCATACCACGACGCCGTTGCGCCGCCATACGTTCTGGCGCAGCTCGACCTGCGCTTCCACGAGGTTTTCATCGCGGTAGCGTCCTTCGTAATAGCCTCGCATGCGGTAAGATCCGCCGAGATTGGCCATCATGGTCCAGGGCACGTCGCCGTAGTTGAGCTGCGAGTGGCAGTCGACGGCTATCACGCCTCCTTTCCATACTTTTTTGTACCAGTCGAATACCACATCGGTGCGTATGAAGTCGTATTTGTTCATGAATGCCGGGAAAAACTTCTGTTCGAGGCGAAGGTATATGCCTTTGTACGGGGCGGTGATCACATCGCGCGAGTCGTACACCATGACGGCGCCTATGCCTGCGCTGACGGTGAGGCGTTCCATGCCTTCGATGAGTTCCAGGCGGTCGAAGTCTTTGCCTTCGACGTAATCGAAACTCATGTGCGGGCCGACGTAAAAGTCCCGTGCGGCGCGGATAAGAAACTCCGTTTTCACCTGATACTGCATCCGCTTATACTCGCTGGAGTTGGCGTCGTTTTTGCCGTTTTCGTAGCCTATGCCCCAGAATTCGCTCGGAAAGGAAAAGAAGTACAGGTTGTAGTTGAGCCTGTATTTGTCCTTGGGGAATATGTTGTTGCCGCGCACTCCGAGAAGGTAGAACCCGGTGGTGGATATGTCGCCGTATATCGAAACGTTCGAGGGTGTTATCAGCGAGTCGGCCTGGTCCATACGGTATAGTCCCGCGGCTACTAGTCCAAGCCCCAGTTTGGTATCGTCGGAATAATGCGGGCCGCCGATGATGCTGAAGTCGAATTTTTTTTGTTTGGTGTTCTTGTTGGCGTCGGCGAAATAGTCGACTACTTTCCTGAAAAAGCCTTTCTTTACAGTGTCGGCGGCCGTGGTATCTGTTTTCTCGGATTTTTTGTCGTCCGCAGTTTCCAAAACGCCTCCATACATGAAAACGGAGGACGACAGCAAAACCGCAAGTACGATATATTTGGTCCCTGGCATGTATTTTAACCTGTGTTTAGTTTTTTAGTTATGCAAATGTAAAGTAAAAATAGCTACTCAAAATATTAAATTACATACAATTATTGCTGTTTTTCTGTCCTTTTTGCGAACATTTGCGCTTCCGGGGATGTCTGCCTGAGGTTTCCGCCGCGGGCAGGATTGCGATTATTGTTTTGAGCCGATGTGTTTTTTTTCTATTTTTGTTATCCCGGTAGCTTCCTTGTCCGGGTATGATAATGAAAACTACCGAAGCTCGGAAAATAAGATACGTTTTATCGTTCAGGGAACCTGCAGGGACATCGCGCGGGGTGTTGACCGAGAGGCCGACGTGGTTTCTGGAACTTTCTCGCGCAGGAGTAGGCGCGGTAGGCGAGTGCGCCGTTTTTCCGGGATTGTCGTGCGACGATGTGCCGGATTATGCCGATGTGCTCGAGGACCTTTGCCTCAGGATAAACGGCGGGCAGGATGTGAAACCTGAGGAATACGTTGCGTATCCTTCAATACGTTTCGGACTGGAAACGGCTATCCTGCGTCTTGATGCAGCGGAAAAAGGTTCCGAAATGCTCTCTTCGGACTTTACGGACGGAAAAGATTCGGTGCCGGTGAACGGTCTGGTGTGGATGGGAACGCTGGAGCGGATGATGTCCCGCATAAGGGAAAAGGTGGATGCGGGTTATGCTTGTATCAAGATAAAGATAGGCGCTATAAATTTCGATGACGAATTGTCGATGCTCGCTTATATAAGACGCGAGTTTACTGAAAAAGACCTCGAATTGAGGGTGGATGCCAACGGCGCTTTTTCTCCTTCGGATGCGCTGGAAAGGCTTAAACGTTTGTCTGAGTTTTCCCTGCATTCGATAGAACAGCCGCTTCGCGCAGGGCAGAGGGAGGAAACGGCGCGATTGTGTGCGCTCTCGCCTGTTCCTGTAGCTTTGGACGAGGAACTGATAGGTGTGAACCGTCCGCAGGAAAAGAAAAAGTTGATTGAAGATATACGTCCGCAATATATTGTCCTCAAACCGTCGCTTACGGGAGGCTATGCCGCGTCGAAGGAGTGGATGGACGTGGCCGGAGAGGCGGGCGCCGGGTACTGGGTTACTTCGGCGTTGGAGAGCAATGTGGGGCTGGATGCAATAGCCAGGTTCGCATACATGCACAATACGGGCATCGCTCAGGGATTGGGCACGGGCGGGCTTTATACGAACAATGTGCCTTACCCGTTCGCCATAAGGGGAGGGCGTTTCAGCATGACGGGTAAGGTTCCCGGAGCGGATAGTGTGGCCGGATTTTTAAGCGGCGGGAATACGCCGCCTGTCAAACAGGATTTTTATCATGGAAAATAAGAAAAAAATATCGGTAGTAATACCCGTTTACAACCGTCCGGAGGAGATAGACGAGCTTCTGGACAGTATGACACGCCAGGATACGAAGCCCGATTGGGAGGTTGTGGTGGTGGAGGACGGGTCACAGGTTACTTCCGAACAGGTATGCGGTAAATATGCGGACAGATTGGATATAAAGTACCTGTCGAAGCCGAATTCCGGGCCCGGCGCTTCGCGCAATTTCGGTATGGAACGCGCTTCGGGCGATTATTTCGTCATTCTGGATTCGGATTGCCTGTTGCCGGAGCGGTATTTTTCCACCCTTGATAGAATTGTCAATTCGGAAAATGCTCCTGATGCTTTCGGAGGGCCTGACAGGGCTCATGAATCGTTTTCTGATATACAAAAGGCGATAAACTATGCCATGACATCGTTTTTTACTACCGGCGGACTGCGCGGTGGGACGAAGGCCAATATGAGCGGACGACGTCAGTTGAGGAGCTACAACATGGTTATTTCGTCCAAAGCGTTCAGTACGGCAGGCGGTTTTGCACACCAGAGGGTGGGGGAAGACATAGAATATACCCTGCGGCTGTGGAAAAACGACCTGACCACCGGGTGGTACGACGATCTTTTCGTGTATCACAAGAGGCGGGCTACGCTCGGCGGTTTTTTCCGTCAGGTGACATCGTTCGGCATGGCGCGTCCGGTACTGAACAGGATGTTTCCGGGTACGGCCAAGCTGACGTACATGTTCCCTTCGTTTTTTCTGGCATTTATGGCAATATCTGTTCTGGCGGGTATTTTTATGCCGGGGCTGATGTCTCCTCTGCTGCTTTATCTGATGGTGATACTTATCTCGTCGTGGTACGTGAACAGGAGTCTTAACGTTGCGTTGTTGTCGGTTGCCGCCACGGTGGTGCAGTTTACCGGTTACGGATGGGGGTTCATATATTCGAGTTGCCGGCTGTTGTATTACGACGATGTTGCCAAGGCTTTCCCCTATATGTTCAAACGCTAAGAGTGCAGGGCAGTACCCTAATTTTATCTTTATTTATCGCTTTTTTTACCTAAATACCAGACATGAAATATATTATAGGGTTCTTTATACTTTTTTCGCCGTTTTTTTCATCGGCACAGGTGAAAAATTCCCTGTGGGTAGAGTATTATCCGGATATAAACCTGCATGGCGGGAAATGGAAACTGTCGCCGGAGGTGAGCTACCGTTCGGATGATTTCAGCGGGGCTCATACGGTTTATTTCCGGCCGCAGGCCACTTATAAGATAAACAATACGTTTTCGGTTACAGGTGCGCTGGCGTATTTCGTTTCGTGGGACGACTTCGCGGTGAACGAACGTGAGTTTTCGGCTTACCAGGCGGTAACGGCGAAGAGTCCTTCGTTGGGGAGATTCTCGATGGCGCTGAGGGCCCGTTTCGAGCAGATGTTCGTAAAGGCGGAACCGGAAACGTCGTATAATTTCGGATTCAGGATGCGGTTTATGCCTTCGGTAACGTATTTGCTGCCTGTGATGGAAGAAAAGGGACTGGCATTGACGGCTTTTATGGAAACATTTACGTTTCCTTCGGCTTCGCACAGGGACTATTATGACAACGGGGTGAGTTTCGGTGGCAAGTTTTCTTTTTCGCCGGTGGAAAAACTGAAAATAGAACTCGAATATCATCGTTATATAGCGCATAAGGAAATCGGCGATGCCAACTCCAACCGTTTCCGCATAATGATACGCCACAGCATATTGTGATTAAGCGTATAGTCTGTCTGTATAAAAAATCGGCGGGATTTTTGGTCCCGCCGATTTTTTTACGGTTATGTGACGTTTATGATGCGACTTTTATGCCGATTATACCCGCTATTACCAAAAATGCGGAAAAAATCCTCAGGAAACTCACAGGGTCGTCGAAGAATAATATCCCTATCGCCAGCGTGCCTACTGCGCCTATTCCCGTCCATACGAGGTAGGCGGTGCCTATCGGTATCGAACGCTGCGCCTCGTAGAGGAAAAAACCGCTCAGCCCCATTGAAACCACAGCAACGCCTATCCATAGGAGCCGGTGCGGAAGCATTTGTGCCAGTTTGAAGCCAAGAGGCCAGCCTATCTCGAACACGCCGCCGAGTATCAGGTATAACCATGCCGTTTTCATAATATTCGTGTAATTTAAAGGTTTATAGAGGGTAAGTTAAGAAAGGCCCCGTCTTTTTTTACAGGAAGTCCTGCGGGAAAGAAATACGGGGCCTTAAATCATCATATGCCGAGTATGGATTTGGCAAGGAATATGGTGTGCGGGTCGCCGGTGTATTTGCCTTCGGAGTCGGACAGTTTGACTGTCGGCGTCCACGAGGTGCCTTCGGTGAACACGTCGCTCATTTTTATCACCATGTTTAGCGGTTCCAGCCCCACGTCGTTGGTAAAGTTAGTCCCTATGCCGAACGACATGCCTATTTTACCCCGGCAGTACTGCGCTATCGTGCGCACCAGATCAGGGGTGAGGGTGTCGGAAAATATTATCGTTTTCGATAACGGGTCTATGTTGTAGCGGCGGTAGTGGGCTATCATCTTGTCGGCGAAAACGAGCGGATCGCCGCTGTCATGGCGTACCCCGTCGAAGAGTTTGGCGAATTTTTTATCGAACGAATGTATGAATACGTCTGTTGTGAACGTGTCGGAAAGAGCTATGCCTAGGTCGCCGCGATATACGTTGACCCAGTTGTCCAGCCCTACGCGGTTGGCCATTTTGTATCCGAAATATGCGGCGTGGAACATGAACCACTCGTGTGCGTGAGTGCCTATGGGTATTACGTTGTAGTCCATGGCCAGGCGCACGTTCGATGTGCCTATGTAGTTGGCGCCTCCGTATTTCTGGAGCGTTTCGACCACCATTTCCTGTACGCGGTAGCTGTGGCGGCGGCGTGAGCCGAATTCGGCTATTTTTATATCGAGCGCTTTGTACGCTTCCATTTTACGGCGGGTTATGTCCTTTACTTTGTCGTCGTCCACGCGTTTCTGGGCTGTCAGCACGTAGTAAAGTTCCGATATGAGCGACATCAGAGGCACTTCCCATAGTATGGTGCGGTACCAGTAGCCTTCTATCATGATACTGAGGTCGCATCCTTCCTGTTCGATGTGGACTTCGGAAGGGTCGAAGGTGTATCCGCTGAGAAAATCCAGATAAACCGGGTCGAGGTATGGGCATTTGCGGGCGAAATAGGCTTTTTCTTCCGGTTGCATACGAAGCGAAGCCATCATTTCTACCTGCCGGCGAAGGGCTTCGGCAAATCCGGGAGGGAATTTGTGTCCTCCGCGGTTAACAAAACGGTAACGCACGCGTGCCTTGGGGAAAAGTTTGGACACGGCGTTCTGCATCGTGAATTTGTAAAAATCGTTGTCCAACAGCGATTTTATTATCGGTTCCTTGTTTTCCATTTCCTAATGTTTTTAAAGAGGTGCAATTTAATAAAACATAACGACAATGACTATCCATACGCCTGTTTTGTTTCGGCAAAAACGTCCGGCGGCAATCGGTAAAACGCCTGTGGCGGGGAATATGTTCCCCGCCACAGGCGTTTTTTTTACGGACAAATTAAGTTATTCCTTTTTAGCCTTCATGCTGTACCATCCGAGGAACAGTATGATGCCAAGGTACATGACGAGACCTATGGCCTGCATTACGGCCTCGCTCATCGAATGGGAATATTCGAATCCGGCGAAGCGCATGCCTGCGCTGACAACGCCCATGAGAGCGCCTCCGGCTATGAATCCGGAAGCGAGCAGCGTGCCTTTATCGACACGGGCTTTGTTCAGGGCAGGGTCGTTGCTGCGGCTGCCTACGTACCAGCTAATGAGTCCGCCCATGACAAGAGGCGTGTTGAGTTCCAGCGGGATGAACATACCGAGAGCGAAAGCAAGGGCCGGTACTTTGAATGCTGTGAGCAAAAGGGCTATTACGGCTCCGGCACCGTAAAGTATCCATGGCGCGGGTTTGCCGGACATCATCGGTTCTATCACGGCTGCCATTGCATTTGCTTGTGGCGCTACCAGGCCTCCGTTGGCCGCGTCGAAGCCGAATGTCTTGTTCAGTATGAGTATCACACCGCCTACGGTTGCTGCCGATACCAGAGTGCCGAGGAATTTCCATGTCTGCTGTTTTGCCGGAGTGGAACCCAGCCAGTATCCTATCTTAAGATCGGTTATGAAGCCTCCGGCCATGGACAACGCGGTACATACCACACCGCCGATGACAAGCGCAGCGACCATTCCCGAAGTGCCTTTGAGTCCTGCCGCCACGAGTATGACGGAGGCGAGTATCAGCGTCATAAGGGTCATACCGGATACCGGGTTGGTGCCTACTATCGCTATGGCGTTGGCTGCTACGGTGGTGAAAAGGAACGATATGACGGCCACTACGACGAACGCTATGAGAGCCTGCGTGAAATTGTGTATCACTCCGAAATAGAAGAAGAGGAACGTGACGGCCAGCGCGGCCATTACCGCTATGGCTATGAATTTCATTGGCAGGTCGCGTTCGGTGCGTTTGGTTTCGGCAGCTGCGACTCCTTTGTTTTTGCCTCCCAGTTCCCTGGATGCGAGCCCTACCGCGCCTTTTATGATGCCCCACGAACGTATGATGCCTATCACTCCCGCCATGGCTATGCCGCCGATACCTATATGGCGGGCGTAGGTGGAGAATATCGTTTCAGGTGACATTTGTCCTACCGTGGAGGTTATGTCGGCATTTCCCAGTGCGAGTACCGTATCGGGGTAAAAAGCTCCGAGAAGAGGGATGATGACGAACCATACGAATACCGAACCTGCACATATTATCGAACTGTATTTGAGTCCTACGATGTATCCGAGCCCCAGTACGGCCGCACCGGTATTTATTTTGAACACGGTTTTGGCTTTGTCGGCTATTTCAGCTCCCAGAGGTATCACTTTAGTGGACAACACTTCGCTCCACCATCCGAAGGTGGACAGAACGAAATCGTACAGTCCGCCTACGATACCTGCGAAAATGAGCGGTCGCGCCTGGCTGCCTCCTTTCTCGCCTGAAATGAGCACCTGTGTGGTGGCCGTGGCTTCGGGGAAAGGGTATTTCCCGTGCATCTGCGATACGAAATATTTGCGGAAGGGTATAAGGAGCAGTATGCCCAGTATGCCTCCGAGCAGGGAACTTAAGAATACTTCGAGGAAGTTTACGGTCAGTTCCGGGTTGGTCCTCTGGAGGATGTAAAGTGCCGGAAGCGTGAATATGGCTCCCGCCACTATGACGCCCGAACATGCGCCTATGGACTGTATTATAACGTTTTCGCCCAATGCGTTCTTGCGTTTTGCCGCACCGGACAGTCCTACGGCTATTATGGCTATCGGTATCGCGGCTTCGAATACCTGTCCCACTTTAAGACCGAGAAAGGCGGCAGCCGCGGAAAACAGCACGGCCATGACTATGCCCCATGAAACGGACCACAAGGTAACTTCCGGATAATTTCCTTCGGCGGGCATCACCGGGCGGTATTCTTCGCCGGGGGCAAGCTCGCGGAATGCGTTTTCGGGTAGTTCCACTTGTTGTTTTTCAGTTGTTTCTGCCATTGTTTTATACTATGTCTTTAGTGTTAATTATATGTGTTGTGTCAAATGCCGAAAGTTGTTTTTTTCTATAAGTTGTTTTCCCCGCGACGGGTTACCTTGCGTTTCAGGCGCCTTAGTTTGCGTTGTTGGGCCGGGGGCTGTTCGTCCTCGCCAGGCATGGGCAGTATGTGTCTGTCGCGGTAGCCCAAAAGGTACAGTACGCCGTCCAGTCCCATGGCCGATATGGCGTGGCTGGCGTTGGCCCTTACCATTGGTTTTGCCTGGAATGCCACACCGAGCCCTGCCAGACGCAGCATGGGCAGGTCGTTGGCTCCGTCGCCTATGGCTATTACCTGTTCGGTGGAGATGCCTTCCTTTTCGGCCAGCATCTTCAGGCATTCGGCTTTTTTAGCCCCGTCGACAATTTCGCCTACGTAACCGCCTGTCAGGCGGCCGTCCACGATTTCCAGTTCGTTGGAAAAGACGTAGTCTATGCCCAGGCGTTTCTGCAGATAGCGGCCGAAGTAGGCGAAGCCTCCAGATACGATAGCAGTTTTGTAACCGTAGGCTTTAAGGGTAGAGATGAGCCTTTCGGCCCCTTCGGTAAGAGGAAGTGTTTCGGCTATTTCGGCCAGTACGCTTTCTGGCAGTCCGGCGAGCGTTTTTATGCGTTCTTTGAAGCTTTCCTTGAAGTCTATTTCACCGCGCATTGCTTTTTCTGTGATGGCGCGTACCATGTCTCCGGAGCCTGCGCGTTTGGCCAGTTCGTCTATAACTTCGACCTGTATCAGGGTGGAGTCCATGTCGAAACATACCAGGCGGCGGTTTCGGTAGTACATGTTGTCTTCCTGGAAAGCTATATCTACCCCGACCCGGGATGATACTTCGAGGAATTGCATGGTCATGGCTTTTTTGTCCGGTATTTCGCCTTCGACCTTAAGTTCGAGACATATCTTGCGGTCCGTTTCGTCGGGAAGAGGACGGTGGGTTACGCGGTATATGGTACGTATGTTAAGGTTATTGGAGGCTATCACACGCGTGACTTCGTGTATCTGGAGTGCGGTCAGACGGCGTCCGAGCACGGTGATTATGTGGCGTTTTTTGCTGCGGTTGTTGGCCCAGAGCTCGTATTCCTCGCGGGAGAGTGGCGTGAACTTTATGTTGAGGCCAAGTTCGTAGCTTTTCATAAGGATGTCTTTGAGCAGAGGGGCTGATTCAGCATCCTCGCCCATTTCGAACACTATGGCCAGATTGAGCGATTTGTGTATATCGGCCTGGCCGATGTCGAGTATCGATGCGTCGTAGGAGGCGAGTATGCCTGTAAGGGTGCTGGTAAGGCCGGGGCGGTCTTCTCCCGATACGGTCAGCAGTATTATCTGTTTCTGCTGTTTCAGTTTTTTATCTTTTCTGTTCATGCCTATTGATGTACACACAACGGTTATCGGTAATACGAGTTCCGTGACATTCCGCAGGGCCTGTCGGCGGACTAATATTTATAAGGTGCTAATGTATGTTTATTTTCCGTAAAAGCGTGTGAAAAATCGTTTAAAATGTGCCTGGGGCGGGGCTTTTTACAGCAAAAGAATAAACTGAAGGGGGTTTTATGTGAAAAATCCTCAAAAGCCGGGTTATCCCGCAGGCATAGCCTGTTCGATATTAACAACTGGTGTTAAACACAATCAGGCTCTGCCTGTAGCGGACAGAAAAAACGCCAAACAGCCTTTGCCTGTGTCAAGTGGCCGCAGGTGTTTTATTTTTTTCTGAAGTATATCTCGACAGGTACTCCGGAGAAGTCGAAATTTTCACGCAGCTTATTTTCCACGAAGCGTTTGTACGGGTCTTTTATGTACTGCGGCAGATTGGCGAAAAATGCGAACTTGGGCGTATGCGTTGGCAGCTGTGTACAGAACTTGATCTTTATGTACTTGCCTTTGGTGGCAGGAGGCGGGGTAGATTCTATGATGGGCAGCATTACCTCGTTCAATTCGCGCGTTTTTATGCGGCGTATGCGGTTGTGGTATACCTGTACGGCGGTTTCAATGGCCTTGAATATACGCTGTTTTTCCAGTGCCGACATGAATACTATCGGAACGTCGGTAAACGGGGCTATCTTCTCGCGTATTTTTTTCTCGAATTCCCGCGAGGTGTTGTTGCCTTTTTCCACCAGGTCCCATTTGTTTACCAGTATCACGATGCCTTTGCCGTTGCGGTCGGCCAGGTGAAAGATGTTCATGTCCTGTGCTTCGAAACCCTGTGTGGCGTCTATCAGCAGGATACTTACGTCGCTGTTTTCGATGGCTCTTACCGAGCGCATGACGGAGTAAAACTCGAGGTCTTCTTCGACTTTGTTCTTTTTCCTCAGCCCGGCGGTGTCTACAAGGTAGAATTTGTGCCCGAAGCGATTGTAGAGGGTGTTTATCGAATCGCGGGTAGTTCCTGCGATGTCCGTTACGATGTTGCGGTCCTGTCCGAGAAGGGCGTTGACGAACGATGATTTGCCCACATTGGGACGTCCAACTATGGCAAAGCGCGGGAGTTCGTCGTCTGTTTTTTTCGATATTATCTCGCCGTTTTCGTCCGTTTCTTCCTGTTCGGCAACGTCGTTTTCAGCCGTGTTTTCTTCTTTTGGGAATGAGGCTATCACGTCGTCCAGAAGATCGCCCGTGCCGCTGCCGTTGATGGCTGAAATAGAGTATGGATGTCCCAGACCGAGTGAATAGAAGTCAGCAGTAAGGGATTCGTGTACGGAACTGTCCACTTTGTTTACGACCAGAAAGACGGGTTTTCTGCTCTTGCGCAGAATGTCGGCCACTTCCTGATCCATGCCGGTTACACCTTGCTGGGCGTCGGTGACGAAAACTATGGAGTTGGCCTCTTCGATTGCCAGGTGTACCTGCTTTGCTATTTCTTCCTCGAAAATGTCGTCGGAGCCTGTCACGTAGCCTCCCGTGTCTATGACGGAAAATTCCACGCCGTTCCAGTCGCTCTTGCCGTAATGCCGGTCGCGTGTGACTCCGGCCGTGGAGTCGACTATGGCCTGGCGTGTCTGTGTCAGGCGGTTGAAAAATGTTGATTTTCCTACGTTGGGACGTCCAACGATGGCCAGCATGTTAGGCATAGGTATTTGCGGTTCTTAATATGTTGTTACTCGTTTGGAAAAACAAAGATACGGAGAATTTCCCGGATTTTTTTATGCAGGGCTTTTCCGGCGTTTATTTCGCCGGGGCGTCGAAGCCGGCGTAAAGCGCATGTACCCATACGTATTTGCCCCAGTGGCCGTAGTATAGGCGGAAACGTATTTTCTGTTCTTTTGTCAGTATCCCGGCAAAACTGCCTGAGTCGTTTATCTCGCGCGGTATGCGTACGTAAAAATCCCTCAGTGAAATACCGGGGTTGCCCACGAGTTTGAAAAGGGCTTCTTTTGCAGCCCATATAAGCGAGAGGCGCAGCAGGTTGTCGTGCCGTTCCACTTTCAGCTCGCGGGCGTGCAGGAACCAGGCAGCCACACGCGAGAGTTTTGCACTGCGTTTCTGTATGTCGATGCCGATAGGGTAGTCCGATACTGCCACGCATACCACGTGCGAAGTATGCGAGATGCTTACGTAGCGCCCGCTTTTAAGATAAGGTTTCCCTTCCGGCCCGTAGTAGAGATCGCTGTCGGAAATGCCCATGCGGTGCATCAGCCGGCGTGCGGCGAGTATTTCGCTACGGCGGCGGGAAGAATGCGAGGACGATATTTTGTCCATCGTGGCTGGCGATAGGGTTATCCCGGCGCGTAACGAGGCTTCGCTTTCGACTGCGTGCCAGAAACCTATGCGTGCATTGTTTTCGTATTTTTCCTCTATAAAGGGCATACGTGCTTGTTGTTATGAATGTGTTTACGGGCAGTTCGGCGTTGTGTCAGATTATGCCGGCTCCGGACAGTATTTTTTCCATTTGGGATTGCAGCCTTGCAGCTTCTTCCCCTGCGCGGGAGGCAAAATCACGGCCGGCAGAGGCGTATATTATGCCGCGCGACGAGTTGACCAGCAGCCCGCAGTCCCTGTTCAGACCGTAACGGCATACGTCTTCCAGACTTCCTCCCTGGGCACCTACGCCTGGAACGAGCAGGAAGTGGCGTGGGGCTGTTTCGCGTATCTGCCGGAAATATTCGGCTTTGGTCGCGCCTGCCACGTACATCATTTCGTTTTCCGAAGCCCAGTCCATCGACGTTTCCATGACTTTTTTCCACAACGGTTTCCCGTCGGCCATACGTGCGAGCTGGAAATCGGCAGCACCCGGATTGGATGTGAGTGCCAGCAGAATGACCCATTTGCCAGGTTTGCCTAAAAATGGCTTTACCGAATCCGAGCCCATGTAAGGGGCTGCTGTCACGGCGTCGAAGTCCGCGTTATCGAGCAGGGCACGGCCGTACATGGCCGATGTATTGCCTATGTCGCCGCGTTTGGCGTCGGCAATGAGGAATATATCGGGGTATTTCTCCCGTATGTAGCTCGCGGTTTTGCAGAGGCTGTCCCAGCCGGCGCTGCCTTCGGTTTCAAAGAAGGCGGTGTTAGGTTTGTAAGCCACGCAGCGGGTGGCTGTGGCGTCGACTATGGCGCGGCAGAATTCGAAAAGAGGGTCTTCGGTCTGAAGGAGGTGTTCCGGTATTTTTTTTATGTCGGGGTCAAGGCCTACGCAAAGGAATGATTTTTTTAGCCGTATCTGTCCTGCGAGTTCTTCGTATGTCATAATCTGGCGGATGTGTGTTATTGTGTTTTCTTTCAGTATTTAATTTTTACGTGCACCGGGACCGAACACGCCGGATTCTATCGGTTCGACATGCAGGTTTATGTGGGTATCCTGGCCGAACCGGCCGCGCAAGCGTTTTTCTATTGTTTTGGTCAGTTCGTGGGCGTATGACACTGTGGCGGCGGCATCCACGCGGATATGCACTTCTATTGCTATGGAGTTGCCTATGCGGCGAGTACACAAGTTGTGGGGATCGCTTACTCCGGGCGTGTCCATTATAAGCGATATTATTTCGTCCTCGGTGTCTTTTGGCAGAGATTTTTCGAGCAGTTCGTCAACGGCCGGTTTTACGAGCGAAAAAGCCACTTTTACGATAAGTACGCTCACGAGTATTGCCGCAAGAGGATCGAGTATCCTCCATGAGGGGCCAAGGAGTATAGCGCCTCCGATACCCAGCGCCGTGCCTATGGAAGAAAACGCGTCCGAACGGTGGTGCCATGCATTGGCCGTTACGGCGGGACTGTTTTCCCTGCGTCCGACGGTTGCCGTATAGCGATACAGCGCTTCCTTGACGGCTATCGATACCAATGCAGCCACGAGTGCTATTGTCCCGGGGCTTTCCAGTTCGAGGCCCAGGAAGTAATGTCCGTATATTTTCTTTGCCCCGTCCCACATGAGTCCCGCTCCGACGAAAAACAGCACTATACCGATGACCGAAGTGGCCAGGGTTTCGTATTTGCCGTGCCCGTAGTCGTGGGTGTCGTCCTTGGGTTTTGCTGATATGTTTACAAAGAGGAGGACTACGATGTCGGTGGCGAAATCCGAGAGAGAGTGTACGGCGTCGGCTATCATGGCGCCGCTTCGTCCCAGGATTCCTGCGGCGAACTTGAATGCAAGCAAAAAGAAATTGGCCAGCGTACCGACGAGCGTGACTTTGACTATTTCCTTTTTGCGTTCATGACTTTGTTGCCGTTGCATCGTATTTGCTGCGTTTTCGTGGTTTGACGAACGGGGAAAGAACGGTTATTATTCGCCTTCCTTGAGTTTTTCCGCGTTTTCGGCTATCGTCAGTTCGTCTATTATGCGCTGTATGTCTCCGTTGATAATGTCGGAGAGATTGTATAGAGTGAGCCCTATGCGGTGGTCGGTCACGCGTCCCTGCGGGTAGTTGTACGTCCGTATTTTGGCGGAACGGTCGCCGGTGGATACCATGGATTTGCGCTTTGAGGCTTCTTCTTCGAGGCGTTTCTGGTATTCTATCTCGTAAAGGCGGGAGCGGAGTACGGTCATGCACTTTTCGAGGTTTTTTATCTGCGAGCGTTCGTCCTGACATTGGGCTACTATACCCGTGGGTATGTGCGTAAGACGTACGGCGGAGTAGGTAGTGTTGACCGACTGTCCTCCCGCGCCCGACGAACAGAACGTGTCCTTGCGGATGTCTTTAGGGTCGATGTAAATGTCGAATTCTTCTGCTTCGGGCATTACGATACATGTGGCGGCCGATGTGTGTACGCGTCCCTGGGTTTCGGTGGCGGGTACGCGCTGTACGCGGTGTACTCCGGCTTCGAATTTCATGGTTCCGTAAACGTCTTCGCCGGAGAGCTTGAATATGATTTCCTTGTAGCCTCCGGATGTGCCTTCGTTGAAGTCGATGATTTCCTGTCTCCAGCCCTTGCTTTCGGCAAATTTGGTGTACATGCGGTACAGGTCGCCGGCGAAAATGGCGGCTTCGTCGCCTCCTGTGCCTCCGCGGAGTTCGACTACGGCGTTCTTGGCGTCGGCCGGGTCCCTGGGTATGAGCATAACTTTTATTTCCTCTTCGAGAGGCGCGACCTGAGGTTCGGCTTCTTCGAGTTCTGCGCGTGCCATTTCGGTCATTTCGGCGTCCGAGCCGTCTTTTATTATCTCTCGCGCTTCTTCGATGTCCGAGAGCAGTTTTTTGTATTTTTTGTAAGCTCCGACTATTTTTTCAAGCTGTTTGTACTGACGCCCCAGTTCGACGTAGCGTTTTTGGTCGGCGATGACCTCCGGCTGTATGATAAGGTCGGCAACTTCGTCAAAGCGGGTCCTTATGCCTTCGAGTTTTTCCAGAAGTGTGGATGCCATATTTTTTCCTTGTCTTTTCCTTGGTTCGTTATAAAAAATCAGTATTCGAACGTGCCTTTGTCCGATTTTATGGTAAGGCGTTTACCTTCCGGGCAAGCTTCGACGCGGCCCACAACACGGGCTGGAATGCCGAACGATTCGGATATGGAAACGATATCCTGTGCGATATCCTGCGGTACGTAAAATTCCATACGGTGTCCCATGTTGAATACCTGGTACATTTCCTTCCAGTCGGTGCCGCTTTCACTTTGTATCATGTCGAACAGCGGAGGTACGGGGAACATGTTGTCCTTTATCACATGGAGGTCGTTTACGAAATGCAGTATTTTGGTTTGCGCGCCTCCAGAACAATGTACCATGCCGTGTATTGAGTGACGCATGGAGTCGAGCACTTTTTTGACAACCGGGGCGTACGTGCGGGTGGGGGACAGGACGAGTAGCCCGGCGTTGAGAGGCGAGCCTTCGACAGCGTCCGTAAGGTCTTTCGAACCGCAGTACACGAGCGATGGATCTGTGGCGTGGTCGTAACTTTCGGGGAATTCGCCGGCGAGGGACTTTTTAAAGACGTCGTGCCGCGCCGAAGTAAGTCCGTTGGATCCCATGCCGCCGTTGTATCGGTTTTCATAAACGGCCTGCCCGTACGATGCCAGTCCGACTATGACGTCGCCCGGGCGTATGTTCGAGTTGTCGATCACGTCCGAGCGTTTCATGCGTGCCGTAACTGTGGAATCGACTATGATGGTGCGTACCAGGTCGCCTACGTCGGCGGTTTCACCGCCGGTGGAGATGATATTGACTCCGTAGCCGCGCATTTCCTCAAGAAGTTCTTCCGTGCCGTTTATTATGGCCGAGATTACTTCTCCCGGTATAAGGTTCTTGTTGCGTCCGATGGTCGAGGAAAGCAGTATATTGTCGGTGGCGCCTACGCATAGCAGATCGTCGATGTTCATTATAAGGGCGTCCTGGGCTATGCCTTTCCATACCGACAGGTCTCCCGTGCGCCGCCAGTACATGTAAGCCAGCGCTGATTTGGTGCCGGCTCCATCGGCGTGCATGACGGTGCAGTACTGACTGTCGCCGCACAGGTAGTCGGGTATTATTTTGCAGAACGCGCCGGGAAAAAGCCCTTTATCCACGTTCCTGATTGCGTTGTGTACGTCTTCTTTCGATGCCGAGACTCCACGTCCGGCGTACCTTTTGCTTACTTCCATCCTTTGTTTCTAAAAAAAAGCCGTAGTCTGCGGCCGTTTATACGCGTTAGTTGTGTGTTCGTTATTTAAAATGCTGAAAATAATTGCATTTACAGCATTATAGTTCAAGTTCTTCGTTAAGTCTTTTCTCCAGTTCTTCAGGGTCTTTCATTATAGTCAGCGTGTTTCCTTTTACGTAACTGACCTTGCCCCGTTCCTCGGAAACCACTATACAGGCGGCATCCGAGCGTTCGCCTATGCCTATGGCGGCGCGGTGTCGCGTGCCGTATTCTTCTGGCAGGGTTTTGTCACGCGATACGGGCAGGATGACGCGTGTGGCTACAATACGTCCGTTTTCTATCACTATTGCGCCGTCGTGCAACGGGCTGTTCTTGTAAAATATGCTCTCTAATATGCTTTGCGTGGGTACGATGTTCTGTACGTCGCCTGTGGTGGCTTCTTTGAGGTCGAACATGGATTTTTTTATCACTATCAGGGCGCCGGTACGGGTTTTGGCCATTTCAAAGCAGGCGTTCACTATCTCTTTGACTTCTATTTTTTCAGGTATCGCCCTGCGGCGTTTTATTTTGGAAAAGAAGTGCTTGACGAAAAAGTTGTTCGTGCCTATCAATATCAGAAAACGTCGTATTTCCTGCTGGAAGAGTATGACCACCGCCAGTACGCCGATGCTCATGAATTGTCCCAGGATGCCGCTAAGGAGCGTCATTTGCAGCGCTTCGACTAGTTTCCACAACAGGAACAGGACTATCATGCCCACGAATATGTTCACCGCTACCGTGCCGCGCACCA
>Ga0137298_10650_pt1 | contig 25918 bp, 41 predicted proteins | sample RamsorincwithD2O_2_FD_97182 | JGI IMG/M metagenome (GOLD analysis project Ga0137298, IMG submission 97182) | Mouse cecal microbial communities from Vienna, Austria - Glucosamine amended with D2O | ecosystem: Host-associated > Mammals > Digestive system > Large intestine > Cecum | place: Austria...
CCTCAACAACGCCGGCGACTCCGGTTTCTACTGGTCTTCCAATGTCCGCTCTGGCGCCAACGCGTATAACGCCAGCGCGTACAGCCTGTACTTCTATACCGTCACCTATCTCCGCCCGTCGGACAGCTACCTTCGCTACCTCGGATTCCCTGTCCGGTGTCTCGCCGAGGCGGAAGAAGGCAGTGATGAGCCGGTAGTGGATAACCCGGTGATTAAAGTGACAGTGAAGCCAGTGTTAACGTTGGACGTGGCGACGACACCGGAGGGTGGTATAGTGACGATTCAAGCTGATAGTAATAAAGTGATGACCGGTAGCTTTACGGCGACAGTATCGTCGAATCAGGCTTATACTTTGGCACTGAGTGCAGCGCAGGGCTTTTCGACGTCACTCACGACTACGGCTACTAAGGAAGAGATCCCGACAGCGGCGGATGGCGAGAATGTTGTGGCGGGTAAGAGTGCGTGGGGTATTCGGACTTGTGAATTAACGAATGATTGTGTGGATGGCAGCACGAAGGTATTTCAAGGTATCGTTCCCTTTACGGCAACGCCAAAGATTTTCTATACATCCGATGAAGGCGTAGAAGCTGAGGACACGACATTTCAGGTGGGGATTGGCGTGGACTCGAGTTTGTCGTCGGGTACTTACGCGACGAACGTCGTGGTGACAGCAACACAAATCTAGCTAAGTACGATGTTGAATGCTCTGGGTATAATAATGTATGCCCGGAGCATATTTTGTGGGAGTGATTTTAACAGAGGCGAATTGGTGGAAAATATAATGGCTTGATGTTAGAATGCGTCGGTATGTTTTTGTTAGAGCTTAGTACGATTTTCGAGGGCGGCGGAGAGGGTGATTTGGTCGGCGTAGGAGAGGTCAATACCAAGTGGTAAACCACGAGCAAGACGAGTAACTTTGACTTTGGGATATTTTTCTTGCAGAGTTTTTTGGAGCAAGAGAGCGGTGGACTCGCCTTCAACAGAAGGGTTGGTGGCGACGATGATTTCTTGGACATTGTCTTGCATGATACGGTTGAGAAGTTCCTTGATGTGGAGCTGGTCGGCGGTGATGCCGTCAATGGGTGAAATAGCGCCACCGAGGACGTGGTAAGTGCCAGTATATTGTTTGGTTTGTTCGATGGCGTAGATATCGAGAGGCTCTTCGACTACGAGAATAGTGGATTTGTCGCGTTTGGGATCGTTGTAAAATTCGGAGACCTCGGCATCGGCGTCGATAAGAGCAAAGGTGATGGGGCAATTTTTGACGCCGGCATGCAGAACGCTTAAGGTAGCGGCGAGATCGAGACTGATGCGAGGGCTGTTTTTGAAAAGATAGTAAGCATAGCGTTCGGCGGTGCGGGTGCCAACGCCAGGCAAGTGTCCGAGCGCATCAATGACATCAGTGAGGGCTTTGGGTAACATAATGTAATAATTATAGCATAGATTGGGCGGTATGAGGCACTGTGACACTGAGGCGCAGTCAAAAAATACTTCCAGAAAAGCCTGGAAGTATTTTTATGAACAGTCGGTCGCTTAGCGCTTGGAGAATTGTTCTTTTTTGCGAGCAGAGCGAAGACCGTATTTTTTGCGTTCTTTCTCGCGTGGGTCACGCTTGAGGAAGCCAGCCTTCTTGAGGACTGGGCGCAAATCTGCCATTTCGGTAGTCAGAGCTTTAGATAAAGCTAATTTGATGGCATCGACTTGGCCAGCGAGGCCACCACCAGCAACGCGGATAGAAACATCGTAATCGTTTTGTTTCTCGGCGAGAGCTAGCGGATCGGTGATCTCTGCAAGCAGACTTTTATTGCCGGACAAATACTCAAGCGCAGGCTTGTCGTTGATGGTGATTTCGCCTTTGCCTTTGTAGAGGCGGACGCGAGCAGTTGCGGATTTGCGGCGACCCAAGCCGTAAATATAAGTATCTTTAGTAGCCATTATTTAATCTCCTTTGGGTTCTGTGCAGTATGGGCGTGCTCGGCGCCATCAAAGACGCGTAGACGAGCCAGACGATCAGCTGCAAGCTTATTTTTAGGAATCATGCCTTTGACGGCGTGTTCGATAGCTACAGATGGGTTTTTCTCGATGACTTCTTCGAGTTTGAGCTCGGTAAGTCCACCTGGGAATCCACTATGGCGATAGTACATCTTGTCGATCATCTTGTTGCCAGTGACTTGGATGTTTTTAGCATTGATGACGATGACGTAATCGCCGTTGTCGGTGTGTGGGGTATAAGTAACTTTGCTTTTCCCCATTAATTTGTCAGCGATCACGACAGCGAGCTTACCTAGTGGCATGCTACCGGCGTCGATAATCCACCATTCACGGTTGATTTCGGTGGGTTTTTGGCTGTAAGTTTTAGTGACACCTTTCATTTATTTCCCCTCCTTTAGATCGATGTTGTCAACAAAGCTAATCGTAGCCATCTCGGCGTTGTCGCCACGACGAAAGCCGGCGCGTTCAATCCGGAGGTATCCGGAATCGCGTTTGACTTGAGGAGCGATTTTATCCATGAGTAGATCGGCGGTCTTGATATCATCTAAACGAGAAATCAAGATGCGACGATTAGCCAAGCCGCCTTTTTTGGCGATGGTAATTAGCTTTTCGGCCTCACGACGGATCTCCTTAGCCTTGGCTAAGGTGGTCGTGATAGCGGTATTTTCGATTAGCGCTTTGATTAGCCCACGTTCTAGCGCACGTCGCTGGTCGGTTTCGCGACCAAATTTGCGACCTTTGTATCCATGACGATGCATTAGAGTAACTCCGTTAATTTTGCTTTAACTTCGTCCAGGGCTTTGCTACCGAAACCTTTGAGGTCTTTGAGGTCGACTTCAGAGAGTGATACCAAATCATGAACGGTTTTGATTTCGTTATTAATTAGCGCATTAGTAGTGCGAGCAGAGAGCCCGAGTTCTTCAATAGGGAGAGCGAGACCAGAGTCATCGCTGGTGGTTTCGACGCCTGGAGCAGGAGCGCTCTCGACAGTAGTGCTACCAGCAAGTACGGTGTACTGATTAACTAAGATCGCAGCAGCTTCCTCAAAGGCTTCTTGTGGGGTAATAGTGCCATCAGTATCAACAGTAAGAGTTAGTTGCTGATAGTTCATATCCTGACCGACACGAGTGTTTTCTACTTTATAACGAACACGCAAGACTGGACTAAAGACGGCGTCAAGGGCGATCATGTCACTGTGGACGCGATCTTCGCTGGACTTCTCAATGCTGAGATAGCCACGACCGTTCTCAACGATAATGCGCATTTTGAGAGTGAAGTTAGGATCGTCGATATGACAGATAATTTGATCTGGATTGCCAATCTCGACATCTGCGGGCAATTTGATATTGCTAGCAAGAACTTCACCATCTTTGCCAGTGTCTTTACCTTTAACTTCGAAGGTGATTTCGACTGGCTCTTCGGAATGTGATTTGAAACGAATGTTTTTGAGGTTTAACATGATATCGACGACATCTTCGCGGATACCGTCAACGGCGGTGTACTCATGGGACGCACCTTCAATGCTAAACGATGTAATCGCCGCACCCTTAATACTTGAGAGCAAAACTCGGCGTAAAGAATTACCAAGGGTATTTCCGTAACCGTAGAAAAGTGGACGAATCACAAACTCGGCGCTGTTGTCACCTAGTTGGTTGACTTCGGCCAAGTTAGCTTCGTGAATAACTTTTGTAGTCATGTAATGTTCTCCTTAACGTGAGTAATACTCAACGATTAGCTGTTCGTTAATGCCGGCTTCAGCCTCTTCGCGCTTTGGCAAGCCGGTGATTTCAATCTTCATTTTCTTAGAATCAGATTTTAGCCAGCTGAGCGGAGTTTGTACTGCACTACTAACGATATTGTCAAGATTTTTGAAATACTCTGACTTTTGAGATTTTGGTCGGACTTCAAGAATGTCGCCCGGTTTCAAACGAATGGATGGAATATCAATGCGACGACCATTCAATAAGAAGTGTCCATGTGAGACGAGCTGACGAGCTTGGCGACGAGTCAAAGCGAAACCTGCACGGTAGACAATATTGTCTGCGCGGCGTTCTAGATATTGCAAGAGGTTCTCACCTGTAAGACCGTCGGCTTTTTCGGCCTCTTTCATTAGTTTCGCGAATTGCTTTTCGAGCAAGCCGTAGAGACGGCGTACTTTTTGCTTTTCGCGAAGTTGTGTAAGATACAAGCTACCACCACGGACACGCATATCAGCGTGTTCGCCGGGGATGCCGGTTTTCTTGGCCATGACTTTGTGGGCTTTTGGAGCCAAAGCATAACCTTCGCGGCGACTTTGTTTAACAATTGGAGAAGTATCTCGTGCCATTACGGTTTCCTTTCTCCCTTAGGACGCACGCCACCGTGCGCGATTGGGGTAACATCGGTAATACTATCAATTTTGATGCCGACAGTAGAGACGGCGCGAATGGCGCTGTCGCGACCAAGACCGATACCGCTGACATAAACGTCAACGCTGTTTAGGCCATGCTCGCGTTTGGCGGTCTCAAGGGCTTTTTCGGCAGCGATTTGGGCTGCATAGGCAGTGCCTTTTTTGCTACCGCGGAAGCCGTTGGCGCCAGCGGAGGAGGCTGCTAGAGCTCCACCGTTTTTGTCGGTGACAGTAATGATGGTATTGTTGAACGTTGCTTGGACGTGAAGTTGTCCAGAGTTGACAACGCGTTTGCCTTTCTTTCCTTTGACCTTGGGAGCTTTGGCGGTCTCAGCGACTACTTCTGTGCTCTCGGTCAGCTTCTTTTCTTCTTCTGACATTTTGATTAACTCCTAGACTAAGTCTTACTTGCTGCTTTTGGTTGTGCGCCACCTACAGCGATAGCTTTACCTTTACGAGTACGCGCGTTCGTGCGGGTGCGTTGACCATTGACTGGCAGACCAGCTTTGTGGCGAACACCTTTGTAGGAATTAATGTCTTTAAGACGTTTGATATTGTTGGTGACGAGGCGTTTCAGATCGCCCTCTACAGTATATTTGTTACTGACGAGGTCATTGATCTTCTGAATGTCAGCCTCGGTGAGATCTTTCACCCGAGTGGTAGGCTCAATTTTAGCCTCCGCAAGGATGGCTTTACTCGTGGTCTGACCGATACCGTAAATGTATGTCAAAGCAATCCAAATTTGCTTTTCATTCGGGATGGTCACACTAGCAATTCTTGCCATGCTTAACCCTGCCTTTGCTTATTCTTAGGTTTTTTCTTGTTGATAACACGTAGCACGCCTTTGCGACGTACAAAAATGTCATCAGGGGAGATTTTTTTAACACTAGCACGTACTTTCATAGTGTCAAAAATCCTTTCCTTTAGGTCGTTGTAACTTGCACGGTAATATGCTACAACATTTCTGGTTACGACTTCTTACAGAAATGCTGTAATAATTACAACATTTTAATATTCTATTGCAAGCGGAAGCTGATCCTACCCTTAGAAAGATCGTAAGGGGTGAGCTCGACTTCTACTCGGTCGCCCGGCACCAAGCGGATGTAGTTTTTGCGCATACGTCCACTCATGTGTGCAATGATATCATGACCGTTCTCAAGTTCCACCCGGAATTGGGTGTTTGGCAACGCCTCAACAACCTTGCCTGTGAGTTTAATCACTTCCTTTTGACTAGCCATAAATTACATCTTTAATTTTATCATAGATTTTTATAAAAGTAAACAGTTTTTGCGGGGGATTTTATGCTTTACTGTTTTAGCGCACGGACGAAGAGGCGTTGTGAGTAAGTTTGGCTGCTTTGCCACCAGTCGCCTGTACAGGTAATAAGGGTGATAGTGTTGCCGGTGCTATCGAGTGGCGTGAAGGCAGTGCGCATGTAGCCATTAGCATCGTCGCCAAGCTCTTTGGTGACGCTCTCTACGACTTTGTAGTTGAAGACACGACCATCGCCCATTTCGATTTTAATGGATTCGCCGATAGGGAGCTTAGGAAGATTGCGGAAGATACCGTAGCCGAGATTGCCACCGTGGGCATTGATGACGCTGACACCTCGCTCACCTGGGAGAACAGAGCCAGAACCATTATACCAGCCTACATCATAGATATTGTACGGCGTGGCCATTTCGCCTTGAGCTTTGAGACCTAGTTCAACAATGCGAGCGTTGTAGATACCGAGGTATGGTATAGTAAAATAACGAGGTTTATCTGGGGCGACTATCCACTCGACGATTTGCTGTTCGGTAGGCTCAGTATTGTCAGTATCGTCGCTGCCTTCGTTGACTTGGAGGTCTGAGTTGCTGGCGGTGTCGCGTTCGGTACCCTCCATAGCAACGAGGTAGCCGTGTTCCCAGATAGCAACACGCGCAAAGAAGACAACTAAAATCGTAACTAGGATGCCACCAATGACATACATAGGGTGAAGGTGAACTTTGCGTAGTGTAGGTAATTTCATTTTTTTGTTTTTGGTTTTCTTGGTCTTGAGATTGTCTTTTGGTTTGTCTTCCATTTTTGCCACACCCTTATTATTAAGTCTAGTATTCTTATTTATACTCATCGTAAGTCACCATTAACGCGCGTGAATTAACCTGACGCAAGTTTTCTAGTGCAACGGTGACGATAATGAGGAGCCCAGTACCGGATAGGGAGAGTCCAATAGGCGTGCCAGTAAGTACAATAAATACATAGTCCGTGAGGAATGGTAACATAGCTATGATGCCAAGAGCAAGAGCACCGAAGAGATTGAGACGATTGATAGTCTTGCCGAGGTATTCGGCGGTTTGATTACCGGGGCGGATACCCTCGATGAAGCCGCCTTGTTTTTGGAGGTTATCGGCGATTTCGTTGGTATTGAAGATAATGCTGGTATAGAAATAAGTGAATAAGACAACGAGAGCGAAATATAATGCGGGGTAGAAGAACCATTGTGCGGTAATACCGTTGGGATAGTAGGTGGCGAAGTTGCTAGCGGAAGGAGCTGTGAATAAGGTAACTAAAGTAGTGCCAAAAGTACCTTCTGGATTAATGGTTTGGATAAGTTGGCCGATGAGGGCGGGCAGCGAGAGGAAGGCTGTAGCAAAGATAACTGGTACGACTCCAGCGGCGATGAGCTTGAGTGGCAGGATAGACTTGATGCCGCCGTAGGTGCTATTGCCATGAACGCGTTTGGCGTAATTAACGGTGATGACGCGTTGAGCTTCGTTGAGCTTGACGAGAAAGTAAATGACGATAAGTAGTGCAATAGCGAAGCCGAGAACAATCCAGAAGATGGTGGGGTTGACTGGTAGGTTGAACCAACCGAAAAGCGAGAGACTGCCGGCGCTAGTGTCAAATAAAGCAGTACCAAGGCTAGCGAGCGTGGTGGGTAACTGAGAGATGATGCTGGCGAAAATGATGATAGAAATACCGTTACCAATTCCCTGTTCGGTGATGAGTTCGCCGAACCACATCAGAATGATAGACCCAGCGACCATGGCAGTGACGGAGAGCATCCAATCTGCAGTGGTGGGGGTGTAGGCGAGGGCGGCGTTAGACGAAAGTACGGACTGATAAAGAATGAAGATGTAGGCAATAGACTGCACGATGGCTAGAGGCACTGCGAGGATGCGAGTCCATTGGCTGATCTTGCGACGACCGGTTTCACCATCTTGGGAGAGCTCTTCGAGGCGCGGGACAGCTTTGGTAACGAGCTGGACGACGATGCTAGCCGTAATATAGGGAGAAATACCAACAAGAAGGATGGAGAAAGTAGTAAGACCGCCACCAGATACGAGGTTGAGAAAACTGCCAAAGTCGGACTGTTGAATGATGCTGGCAACGGCTTCTTGGAAAGTAGCAGGTTCGCCAAGCGGAACAGGGATATGGGCTAAGAAGCGGTAAACAATCAGGAGCCCAAAAACGATGAGGACGCGCTTTAACATATCTTTGTTTTTCAGTGATTTAAATATAGTCTTGAAATTCATAATCCCTATTCTTCCTCCGTTCATTATAGCATAGAAAATAGCCCTAAGGAAGGGCTATTTTCGGGTTTTGCATGAAAACTATTCGCTTTTTTCGGCAATGCGTTGTGGAACAGCGACTTTTTTGAAGCTACCGTTGGCCTTTTTGATGGCTTCGATAGCGGTTTTACTAGCGAATTGAGTCTCGAGGTCGATTTTAGCAGTAAGCTCACCACGAGAGATGATCTTAACCTTGGTATAAGGGTTTTCAATGAGACCCTTATCGGCGAGCGTGAAATTATCGACTTTGCCAGAGAGGTCATTGAGACGATCCGTGTAGACTACAGTGGCTTTGCTGTGCAAACTCTTGAAACCTTTAAGCTTTGGAATAGCTTGCATAATAGCGCGCTGACCGCCCATGAAACCAGCTGGCATTTTGCGATGACCAGTACGGGCTTTTTGACCCTTGGTACCGCGACCAGCGGTTTTACCCTTGCCAGCAGAAATACCGCGGCCAAAACGGGTTGGGCGAGTGTTTTTGTTGACTTGTAGATCATTGTACTTCATTACTTATCCTCCTTTGTGGCGGACTTGGTAGCCTTTTTGGCAGCTTTTTTCTCGGCAGATTTTTTGCCTTGATTACCGATCCATTCATCGCGTGGGAGCTGTTCACGAAGACCATCAATGACGGCGTAGGCGATGTTGACTTTGTTGGTGCTACCGAGGCTCTTGGAGATTAAGTTCTTGATACCGGTGAGGCCGATGATGCTGCGTACGACACCGCCAGCGATAATACCGGTACCAGGAGCCGCTGGTTTCATTAAAACATCAGCGCCAGTAGAGCGAGTTTCAACTTCGTGACAGATGGTTTCGCCATCCATGTTGAACTCAATCATGTTTTTCTTAGCTTTGGCGGTAGCTTTTTGGACGGCGCTAGTGACATCGCCGCCTTTAGCTACACCAACACCAACTTTGTTTTTGTGGTTGCCCATGACAACTAATGCCTTAAAACGCATACGGCGACCGCCCTTGACAGTACGAGAGACACGATCAATGTTGATAGTGACAGTGTCGAACTCCTTGGGGGTAGAATCCATGTTGCGATTGCGATCGCGGCGGTTATTGCGGCGTGGCATGGCTTTGCCGCTGATGTCTCTCTGGGTCTTGCCAGCGGCGACCTTGTCGCTCATCTTGAGAGTACCAGATTTGTTGACAACCTGAGCAGTTTTATCAGAATTTGCCATTAGAACTCCAATCCTTCCTTGCGGGCAGCATCTGCGAGAGCAGACATTCTACCAGCATATAATTTTGCGCCACGATCGAAGACGACGGTTTTGATTTTGACCTTCTTGGCTTTGTCAGCGATTTCTTTGCCGACTTTGGCGGCGAGGTCAGTCTTGCTACCGGTGGCTTTTGTGCCAACAGTAGTGGCGTAAGCTAGAGTCTTGCGAGCATCGTCGTCGATGATTTGCGCGGTGATATGTTTGTTGCTGATGTGTACGCTTAAGCGTGGACGTTCAGCGGTACCGTGAATTTTGGCACGAGTGCGTTTTGCACGAAATAGAGTATTCATTATTTCTTACCAGCCTTTCCTGCCTTGCGAAGGATAACTTCATCAGCATATTTAATACCTTTGCCCTTGTATGGCTCTGGTTTCTTTAAGGCGCGGATCTCGGCGGCGACTTGACCGACTTGTTGCTTATCAATACCGCTAACGGTGATGGTCATTTTGTCAGTTTTGAGCTCGACGCCTTCGGGTGCTTTGTACTTGACGGGGTGAGAAAAGCCTAAGGCCATCTCGATTTCTTTTGGACCACCGCTTAAGCGAAAACCGACACCATTGATTTCGAGTTTTTTCTCGAAGCCTCTGGTGACGCCTTGGACGGCATTATTGAGCAATGCGCGTTGTAAACCATGCCAGGCACGTGATTTTGGTTCGTCGTTGTCGCGAGTGACAGCAAGGACATTACCATCGACCGTAACTTTGACATTTTCCTGAAGTGGGACGTTAAGTGAACCTTTCGGTCCAGCGACAGTGATATCTTTGTCGCCGACCGTGATTGTCACTCCCGTCGGAACTTCGATGGGTTGTTTTCCGATACGACTCATATTTCCCTTTCTTAAATAATATTCCATAGCATTATAGCACAGAATGGGGCTAATGACAAGAGTTGGATAATAGGAAATTGTTGAACATAACGAAGATTTATAATGGTTGGTAGTGGAATAGTTGAAACGTTAGTCTTTTTGTAGAATCATATGTTGCACTCCTTCAGAGCCGTCGGGGTAGTTAGGGAATTTGTCGCCGGCGGGCTGAAAACCAAGCTTGTTGTATAAATTGCGTGCCTCGGGGTGACTGTCTAAAACGTCGAGGTGAGCTTCAGTGTATTCTGGAGTGGTGAGGAGAGACTGAATTAATTGAGTACCAAGACCTTTGCCACGATAAGCGTCACGTACACCCACGAATTCGATTTCGACGGCGCCTTCTGGGAGCTCGGCATCAGTAACTTTTTTCATGTAATTTTCGTTGGCTCGTTCGAAATGTTCCGGTAGCTCTAAACCGGTTGCAATAAATCTAGATCGCACAGCATCTGTGTCCCAGGGCGTGCAGTTGTGGTCACGATAAACTAGGATTCCGGCGATACTGCCGTCTGTATCTTTAGCAACTAGAGTCTTGTCATAGGAGAAGAGTGCATTGGGGTCATTTGTGAAGAGGGCGGGGGAAAGAATTTTGGCTTTTTCTGGGTCGTCGAATAAATCTGGGAATATGTATTGATCTACGAGATAGAGTGCATCTGCGACTTGTCCGAGGTCGTCTTGCGGTGAGAGTCTTTCGATAGTGAAATTGGGGCTGGCTTCGTGGGATTCTGTGCTATCTGGTTCTTGGAACGGTACTTCTTGGCTAAGGGTATCCCATCTTGAGCTATTTGTAGCATTGGGAACTTGTTCGATGATTTCTTTCATTAATACCTCCAATTGTTCTTAGTTTTATTTTACTAATTTTCTAGAACTAAATCAATGTGCATAAAAAGCCGCCACTAGGGCGGCTTAAGGTGCGGGGTGTGTCGACGTGACGTTTGGATGACTAGCTCTTGGAGGGGTAGGTGGTCGGAAGGATGCGCGGTCGCCGGGTGTATAGGCGATACTGTTCGATGGTGCTCAGGGTGAGATCCGGATTGCGGAGCCGGCCGGAATTGCGCAGCTTGACGATCTGGCTGTAGTTGAACCAGGCGGTTTTGGCGATTTCTTCGGGGTTGGGCTTGTGAGCGAAGCGTTGACAGACGGCGGAGTAAATGAAAATGACGTAAGGGTTGCTGCCGTCGGCGCGATGCCCGATGTGGCAGAGATCGCCAAGTTCGACTTCGTAGCCGGTTTCCTCCAAGCTTTCACGGAGAGCGGCATCGGCGAAGCTTTCGTCGGGCTGGAGCCGGCCACAGGGCAGATTCCATTTGCCCTGGTCGCTCTTAACCCATTTGATACTGCCGTCGGACTGGTGCTCTTTAATCTTAGCCTCGCGAACGAGGAGATAAGTGGGCGCGAGGCCTCGCTCGAAATCATCGGATGAGACTGGCCACTCATCAACAATGAGGGCGCCGGCCTTAAAAAACGGCCAGCCGAACTTCTTGACTGTCTCGATAGCGGCAGGGGTGAGGTCTTTGGTAAACTTTTCGGGAGTTGACATGCATGATTACCTCTTTTCTGAAAATTTGCTTGGGTCGTTTGCAAGTACAGGGCATTACGAGCTGTAAGGTACGGGTTGGCACTGAGCTATGTTTATTGTATCATAGATTGATTATGATGTCAAGATGACCCCCTTTTATATGATCTCATTTTTACCAGGTTGCGGTTGCGATGGACATACCACTACGAGTGATAAACACGACTAGGATCCATCCGATTATTCGTGCTGAAATATCAGAGGATGGCACTCCAGTTTCTAAGAGGGCGTAGTTTACGGTGAGGTAGTTGAGTGTGCAGATGACGCCTAGTATAATATGTAATGGTTGCCATTGCGAACTGGCTGGAATAACGCCAAAGACGGTGGTACGCTCACCAATACCGTTGATGCACGTGCAGAGAACGAAATAGAGTACACAGGCGCCGATAAACATGAGTACTGTGCTGGCTATTTGGTCTTCTAGATAGCTGCCAAGGGTAAATGATATGGTGTTAACCTGGGCGATGTACGTTGCGAAGAAGTTTTTTGATTGTTCAACAATCTTGGTAAAGTCCATAATGATCCCTCCTTGAGAATGTATAGGTACTTCGCTAAGGGCGACTGTATGCTTCTATTTTATCATATACACAAAATGTCGATGGTTTTTGTGTTTCTTGGCTGAACTGATCAAAAAGAGTGCACAATACGGGGTTCTGTGCTCCATAAATGCTGGTTGGGTGGGGGTTGAGTTTTCGACATGCAGGTCAAAAACTTGGGGGAGCTAATAGGGGTGGGAGGAAAAAGTTTACGACATGTAGGTCGGAAACTGAGGTGTTATGATATACTGGTAGTAATATAAGAAGTGGAGGATCGAGCAATGTCGGGTGAGAGAATATCTGGCAACCAAGAAGGAATGGACATATCCAAGTGGGATGACTTGGCGGCGATGCCAGATTTTGAAGCAAAACCATTGAGCTATGCAGAGAAAACGGTTAAAGATATTGAAACACGGATTGATGATATTATTGCAACCCAACAAGGTCTTGTAAGCAAGACGGAGCAGCGAATTGCTAATATAGGGCAGAAGATAGCGGGTGAATCTGACGAGTGGCGCTTGGAGCGCTATACTCAGCAAATTAAGGACGCACAAAGGGTTTTAGGCGACCAGAAAGCTTTGGTAGAATTTGCACGCGTACCTTCGGTCGATGATGTAGAGGTTCGGCAGAGACTCAAACAAGAGTATGCTGGGTTGGTGAAAGAAGCGGTGCCGGATGATTTGCCGTTGGTATTTCATGGGACTAAGAACATTGGTAGGGTAAGAGAAATTATTCACTCGCATGGTTTGTTAACGCCAGACCAAAGAGGCGAGAGTATGACATCATTTGCTACACAGATTGATGTAACGTCTAAGAGCAACATTCGGGTATCTTGTGAGTTTGCGGATTCTAACTATGCTTGGATGCCGTATGGTGCGATTTTCGCGTTTATGCCGCAACCGGAAGAGGTAGATGAAGTCTTGAAGACCGGCAACAGCAGTGAGGTGTTTGGTGGAGTGGATGGGGTGGATTTTGCGCAGGAACCAGAGCGGTTATATGGGATTATTACGACAGAAGAAAATATAGCGAGAGTGCAAGGGTGGTGTAGAGAAGCTGGTTTAGATGAGAGCAAAGTAGTAACGCACGAAGCTTTCTTGCGGGTGATGCGAGAGTTTAAGAAAGGTAAAAACTAAAGAGGTTGATGTAAAACGATAGGAGGCAAGATGAATGAAAAAATGGGCGAGAGGCCTGAATGGTTTTCGGGCAAGCAAGAAACGGAGTGGGATGAGCTAAAGGAGGTGCCATTTGCGGGGGCTGAAGAAGATGCTTTTTATGAGAATTTGATGCAGGAACATAGAGAAGCATATGAGAAGAAAGTGAAGGCAGAAAAGGAGACAAGACTACATAGCCAGATCAGTATGGATGCTTTGCTCAGAGACGTAGATGAGCCAGTGGTGAGAGAGGCTAGGCTTATTGATAACTTGGGTTTTGCTCCGGTGGGGCAGGAAGCGATGATTGATGAGAAGCGTGAAGAAGCGATAAAACGGTATAAGAGTCTGAACGACAGGAGGGTAGCCGAACGTAGAGTGTTGGAGGAGATGAGCGGTGACTTGATTGGTGATGACGGAAGGTGGTGGAAGCGTGAGGATATAATAGACGATTTGGATTGGTGGGCTGATAATGCGAGGAAGAATAAGGAGGAAGGCTGGTCTGCGACAGTTCAGGCGTGTCAACGTTTGAAGGGGCGTCTAGAGAAATTTGACCCAGATCTCGCGGGGGAGTTAGAGAGGGACGACATGGAATATTGGGACAAACTGACAAAGGCGCCAGAAAAGATGTTTAGCGATGAGGAGCTGCGTCCGAAAATAATATCAGCAGAGGAGGTGAGCATGCTTTTTGGCGAAGATGATGAACATGATTCTGATAAGAAGGCTGAAAAATTCGCACACAATGAGGGGTAGGCGGTATCTTATTATTTTGAAGTGGGTATAACGAGTGGATAGACAATGATAACGACAGGTTAAGATACCCCAGATAGTTAGTTTGAGCGAAGAAGCGTTAGTGGTCAGAGCGGCGGTTTTATTGTCGGCAGTAAAATATCCCCGGTATGAAGCCGGGGTAGTGCTAGGAGGTGGCGTGAAGTAGTTGTGTGCGCATGGGTACAGGCATTGTGATGCGCCGTCGATTTGCATAACTCCTGCTTCCAGGATGGTGTAGTTGATGGCGAGATAGTTGAGTGTACAGATAATGTGCAGAAAACGGTTCAGGGGCGCCACTTAGCTGTATCGTGATACAAAAAGAACCCCGTATAAGGGTTCTTTTTGCGGTTTATTACCAAGTTTTAGTACACGCGGACTAAGATTTCGCCACCGAGGTGTTGTTTCTTGGCTTCGCGGCCGGTCATAATTCCCTTTGAAGTGGAAATCAGGACGGCGCCACGACCAGATTTAACTACTGGGATCTCTTCGACGCTAGCGTAAACGCGACGGCCAGGCTTGGAGATCTTGGTAATCTCGGTGATGCGAGCAGGCATACCTTCGGCGTTAATAGTAACGTGAAGGGTGCCACGAGGCTCGCCAGCCTCAACTTCACAGGCTTCGAGGTAGCCAGCATCTTTGAGAGCTTCGGCTACGGCAACTTTGAGCTTGCTAGTTGGGACGCGGATCTCGGTCTTGCCGACCATGATGGCGTTTCGAATGCGAGTGATAAGATCGGCGATTTGATCAGTTGATTGTAATGACATATTATCTTCTCTCCTTTCCTACCAGCTACTCTTAGTAACGCCTGGGATCTCACCCTTAGAGGCTTTTTCGCGGAAGTTAATGCGGCTTAGACCAAAGTAGCGCATGTAGCCACGAGGACGACCATCGAGCATGTCGCGATTCTTGAGGCGGGTTGGGCTGGCATTGCGTGGAAGTTTTTGTAGACCTTCCAAATCTCCAGCAGCCTTCAACTCGGCGCGCTTAGCTTTGTATTTTTCGTACATTTTGCGTCGTTTTTCGTCGCGGAGGACGGCTGATTTTTTCGCCATATTATTTACCCTCCTTCTCAAACGGCATGCCAAATGCTTCTAGCAACTTAGTACTCCCTTCTTTTGAGCCATTTTTAATGATAAATGTGATTTCTAGGCCATGCAAGACTGCGGAATCTTCAAAGGTGATTTCTGGGAAGACAGTTTGTTCTTTGAGGCCGAGGCTATAATTGCCCTGCTTGTCGAAAGCTTTCTTGGAGACACCGTGGAAGTCACGAACGTGTGGCAATGCGATGTTAATCAAGCGATCAACAAATTCGTACATCTTGTCGTTGCGCAAAGTAACGAGGTAGCCAACTGGTGCACCCATACCCTTGCGAATTTTGAAGGTTGCAATGGATTTTTTAGCCAAACGGCTAGTGGGGGCTTGACCAGTGATTTTGCGAAGAGTGAGTTCGACGGTTTCGGTGAATTTCTTGTCTTCGCGCTTTTTACCGACGCCGCTGGAGATAACGATTTTCTCAAGTTTTGGTACTTGATGAATATTCTTGACGCCGAGGGACTTTTCAAGATCTTTGGCGATTTTGTCGTTATATAGGGCCTTTAAGCGTGGCATTTCTTTTTTGCTAGCCATTACTTATCCTCCTTTTTAAGGTTAGAAAAGTCGATTCCAGCGTGAACAGTCTTTTTGCCACCCTTAGGATTGAACTGAGTAGCGCGGACATGGCGTTCGCGAACCTCAATGTCTTTAAGGAAAGCTTTACCAGCTTTTTTGTCGACTTTGACGATACTAGCGATTTCGCCTTTGTGATCACCAGCGATAACCTTGACGCGATCGCCTACTTTGAGACATTTTGCCATATTAGAGTACCTCCGGTGCTAAGCTGATAATCTTATTAAAACCAAGCTCGCGAAGTTCGCGTGGTACTGGGCCGAAAACACGAGTGCCTTTTGGGGTCTTGTCGTCGTTGACAAGTACAGCGGCATTGTCGTCGAAGCGGATAGTGCTACCATCAGGACGACGAATTTGTTGCTTGGTGCGGACAATAACGGCTTTTACGACAGCTTTTTTCTTAACGTTGCCAGTAGGGCTGGCGTCTTTGACGCTGCAGGTAACAATATCACCAACACGTGCGTAGCGTGCTCTGGTGCCACCGAGGACCCGGATTACACCAAGTTCCTTGGCGCCGCTGTTATCAGCCACTTTTAATCTAGTTTCCTGTTGTATCATATTATTTCTCCTCCCCTTCTGCGGCCTTTTCGCCCAAGACTTCGTCTTTGAGCTCGACTGCTTCGTGAGATTTCTCCAAGACTTTGACTAATTTGTAATTTACAGTCTTGGAATACGGACGGCACGCAACGATTTCGACTTTGTCGCCCACACCAGCTTCGTTATTTTCGTCATGAGCAGTGTATTTGCGAGTTTTGGTGTACTGCTTGCGATAAAGTGGGTGAGTTTCGCGACTGGCGATAGTGACCGTGATGGTCTTATCGCGTTTGTCGGAAGTCACAATGCCTTGTAATTCTCCCGCCATGCTTAAAACTCCTCTTTCTTAATAATTTTTGTACGAACTGGTAATTTGTGCCCAGCCAAGCGGAACGCCTCTTTAGCTTGTTCTTCAGTGACATCGGCGATCTCAAACATTACGGTGCCGGCCTTAACCTTAGCGACGTAATATTGTGGTTCACCTTTACCGCTACCCATCTTGACATCAAGAGGCTTCTTGGTAACTGGTGTGTGTGGGAAGATCCGAATCCAGATTTTACCGCCACGTTTGACGTAACGAGTGATAGCTTGACGAGCAGCCTCGATCTGGCGGCTGGTGACGCGCTCGTTATCGAGCGACATTAAACCCCAGTCACCAAACGCTACGGTATTGCAGCGAGAGGCGGTGCCGTTGTTTTTGCCTTTGCGAACTTTGCGATGTGCTTCGCGCCGTGGTACTAAAATAGCCATAACTTATTTCTCCCCCTTATAAATCCAAACTTTAACACCTACGATACCAGCGATAGTCGGCGCGTGGCAGACGTAGAAATCGACATCGGCGCGCAAAGTATGTAGGGGCACTGAGCCTTCGATGAACTTTTCGCGGCGAGACATTTCAGCGCCGTTGAGACGACCGCTCACTTCGACGCGGATACCTTTGGCACCAGCGTTCATGGTAGATTGGCAAGCCATCTTGACTGCGCGACGGAAGTTCATACGCTTGCCGAGCTGGAAGCCGATATTTTCAGCGACCAATTTGGCGGATAACTCTGGGCGTTTGACCTCTTCGACGTTGATGCGAATTGGACCCTTGACGATTTTTTCGAGCTCTTTTTTGAGTTCGTTGATGCCAGCGCCTTGCTTGCCGATGACGGCACCAGCTTTGGCGGTCAAAATCGTGATAGTGGTGAGATTGGCGCTGCGTTCAATATTGATACGAGCAATAGTTGGACGGCTATTGAAGCGCCTTTCGATCACGTCACGAATCTTTGTATCTTCTACCAGCCAGTTGCGGAAGTCAGCTTTGCGGGTAAACCACTTTGATGACCAATCCTTGCTGATCTGGAGACGATAAGAGACTGGGTTGACTTTCTGACCCATTTACTTATTCTCCTTTTCTGCCGACTTCGTCGTCAGGTTCTCGGGCGTCGCCTCGGAAGAACTAGCTTCGCTATCCTTCGCTCGGCTTCTACGAGAATCAGCTTTCTCGGCGTTATTATCTTGAGTTTTTTTAACTTTTTCCTCGCCAGCGACTTCGACAAAGATGTTGCTTGCAATTTTTTCGAATGGTAAGGCGCGACCACGAGAAGCCGGAACGTAACGACGCATGCGGGTACCAGCCGTAACGCTGATGCGAGCGATGCGGATGCTCTTAGGGTCGATACTGACGCCGGCGTTGTTCATGAGGTTGGCGGTAGCGGACTCAACAGCTTTACGAACGGCGCGGGCAGCACGGCGTGGGGTATTCTCCAAAATGACGACTGCATCGGCGACATAGCGATCGCGAACCAAGCTAGCGACAACGCTGACTTTGCGTGGTTGGCTGTCGATGCCTTTTTCAATAGTGTGTGCAAAATGAGTAGTCATTACTTAGCTCCTTTCGCAGCGGCAGCCTCGGCGGCTTTTTTACCACCGTGACGCTTAAATTTGCGGGTTGGGGCAAACTCACCGAGTTTGTGACCGACCATGTTTTCGCTGACGAAGACTGGGACGTGTACTTTGCCATTATGAACGGCAATGGTGCGACCGACCATTTCTGGGGAAATGGTAGATTGGCGCGCCCAAGTCTTGATCACGGTGCGATCTTCGGCAGAGAGGGCAGCAACCTTTTTCGCGAGCTTGTAGTCTACGAATAGACCTTTCTTCAGACTCCGAGACATTATTTCCTCTTTCCTTCGTGGCGACTGCGCACGATCATCTTATTAGTTTTCTTATTGTGGCGTGTACGATAACCTAATGTCAATTGACCCCATGGAGTGCGTGGTGCTTTACCAGTACCATGGCGACCACCGTCACCACCACCATGTGGGTGGTCGGTAGCGTTCATGACGACACCGCGGACGGTTGGGCGGATACCTTTACGACGACGACGACCAGCAGAACCAATTTTGATATTCTGGTGCTGTTCGTTGCCGACGGTACCAATGGATGCTTCGCAGCTCACGAGAACTTTACGCATTTCGCCGGATGGCATTTTGAGAGTAGCATAGCCGTTTTCTTTAGCCATGAGCTGAGCGCTGGTACCAGCGGAGCGAACCATCTGGGCGCCGCGACCAGGAGTGAGCTCAATCGCGTAGATAAAGGTACCTACAGGGATTTTCTCAATTGGCATGCGATTTGATGTTTCTACGGCAACTTCGTCACCACTTGCAAAAGTCATGCCTTTGGTCATGTTGGAATCAGCGAGTACATAGTAATATGTGTCGTTTTGATCCTTGACGCGAGCGATACGAGCGCTGCGGTTTGGATCGTATTCGATTTCCATGACGGTGAATTCGGTATTTTTTGGTAAAGTGTAAGTCAAAATACGATAATGACGTTTGACGCCGCCACCACGATGACGCACAGTGATGCGACCAGCGTTGTTTTTACCAGCCATTTGTTTCTTGCTAGCGAGCAAAGATTTCATTGGCTTCTTGGTGGTGATTTGGTCAAAATCTTGAGTGGTTTTTTGACGTTGAGCTGGAGTAGTTGGACGATAAGCTTTAATACTCATTATTTACTCTCCTTCTCTGCTTTTTTGGTTGTCTTTTTGACGGACTTTTTCTCAACTTTTTCTTCTTTGGTGTCAGATTTTTTGGTAGATTTCTTGTCTACCTTTTTGTCTTCTTTCACCTCTTCCTTTACTTCCTCAAATACAGGGATCTTGTCGCCATCTTTCAAAGTAATGTAAGCAACTTTGTGATCGCGGCGATAAGTAATGCCAGGATAAGCGTGCTTGCCTTTGGAATATTTGGTTTGCTTGCCTTTGCGTGTAGTCACGCGAACATCAATAACTGTAACCTTGAATTCTTCGCCAATGCGTTTGGCAATTTCTTGCTTAGAAGCGGTTTGTGGTACGAAGAAAATGTATTGATTTTTGGATTGAGCTACGTAGGCTTTTTCGGTAGCACGTGGGATATATTGAACAGATCTCATTATGCTTCCTCCTTATCAAGCAGCCAGTTTTCGGTGGCTTTGAGCGCGGTTTCGCTAAAGATTACTACGTCAGCGTTGAGAATATCGAAAACGTTGAGATAAGTAGCGCGTACGAGCTTGACGTTAGGTAGATTGTTGGTAGCGCGCAAAACTTCAGGAGCTTTAACGTCTACAACCATCAATACAGCCTTATCACCGAGCTTGAGGTCGCTGAGCTTTTTGGCGATTTCTTTGGTCTTGCCGGTAGTGTTGATGCTTTCAATCAAGATAGCTTTGTCGGCGTTCTTGAGGCTGAGAGCTTGCTTGACGGCAACTTTCTTAGCGGTCTTGCTGAGCTTCTTGGTGAAGTTTTCCTCACCGGTGCGACCACCAGCGACACCACCATGGCGCCAAATAGGGTTACGGGTAGAACCGAAACGAGCGCGACCAGTTCCCTTTTGCTTCCAAGGTTTTTTACCGCCACCACGTACTTCGCCACGCTTCAAAGTCTTAGCGTGAGCGCTACGGGAGTTAGCGAGGTAAGCATCGTAAGCGGTCTTGAGTAACTCATGATTGTCGACATTGACTTCAAAAATGTCTTTGTTCAAAGTAGCTGCCATATTACTCCTTTCCCTCCACCGCAACGACGGTTACGATGCCTTTTTTGGGGCCAGGAACGGCACCTTTAAGACCGATTAGATTGTTTTCAGTATCCAAAAAAGAAACTACCAGATTCTTGACAGTCACTTGATCGTGACCCATGCGACCTGGCATTTTTTTACCTTTGAAAACTTTTTGTGGATACATAGAACCGATAGAACCTACGCGACGGATATTACCCTTGAAACCGTGGGTGTTGCGCGATTCGTTGAAGTTCCAACGTTTGACTGTACCGGCGTAGCCTTTACCCTTAGAAACACCGGTAACGATGACTTTGTCTCCGAGTTTGAAATTTTCTACGCTAAGCTTGTCTCCGACTTTGAGCTCTGGCACTTCTTCAGTGCGGAACTCTTTCAAGACCTTTGGAGTGACTCCGGCAGTCTTGACGTGGCCAGAAACCGACTTGCTCAGATTCTTACCCTGACCATACCCCAGTTGCACAGCGTTATAACCGTCGGATTCGACAGTTTTAATCTGAGTCACTGTGGAGGGGTCGGCTTGCAAAATCGTAACTGGAGTTACGATACCGTCGTCGCCGATGATCTGGGTCATACCAATTTTGGTGCCGATGATGACTTGCATCCTGTTCCTTTCCCTTATAACAACACGAAATCTAGACTAATGAGTAGTCCCTGTTGCTGTAGTCGATCGGCTCCATTCTCTCAAAGATAGAGTCGACGGACTAAGCGCTAGGCTTGCCCTGTCGTCTAGTAAGTATTGTTGATTAATATACTATACCATGCCATTTTATCACAGGTTATCCCAAAAAGCAACTAGTTTTTTCAAAAATAAAAGGCCCCTTACGGGACCCAGTCGGTGAACTTGAAGTTATCAAGATCGGTAACGTCATAACGGAGGTTGAAATTCTCGGCGTAGTTGTGAGTGAAGGCTTCGGTAGTGTAGAGCGGGTTGCCAGCGGCATCGGTCTTAATTTGACTAGTGACGCTATCATTCCCTTGTAAGAATTGCCGATATATGTTGTCGAGATATTGCCAGGCATCGTTGTAGGCAGGCCAGCCTTGATCTCCGGGTCTTAAAATGTAAGCGTGAGAATGCCCGAAGACTATCTGTGCCGCGAATGGCCCGTCGCTGTGCGTGAGGAGCATGTCGGCATCCGAAAATGTATGGTCTTCGCCAGGGTGGTTATGGGCGATGATAAAGTCTTGACGATTGCATGTGTATAAATAGCGGTTAACTTCGGGATGGACCATACTCATGCCGGGATCGTCGATGGTGCACTCGACGAGTTTTTCACCTTTGGTATTAAAAATGGCGGTAAACTCATATTCTTCATCTCTGGTTTGCAGGGCAAATTCCTCGATAGTACTGCCGTGGTTGGCGTTGCTGTACCGGGCAAGAAAGGCGGCGTCATCTTCTGGCTGACTCTTGTTCTGAATGAACAGAGCAAGGAGTACGATCATTCCCAAGAGCAGGGCGGCGCCTGCGATGATGAGGACGACGTTACTTCGGGGATTACTGGTGATGGTCTTGGTTTTCTGTTTTGCGGTCATTGTATACCACTCCTTCTTTTATTGTCGGTTTAACTACGGCTGAGGGGATAACTTCAATATTTTAATGTTCTTACGCAAGCGTAACGCCCCCTTGTATTAAGTGTAGCACATGTTGCCCGAATTGTCAATATATAAATTATAGATTTGGGTATGTTTAGCAGGGGTATGTACATAAAAATGCCGCTGATAAATCAGCGGCGAGCGGGGGTTAGTGGAGGGTGATTATTGTAGCGGGGCGTGGCAGGCTAAATGTCGGGTCAGGAGTAGAGGTCTTCGTCGGCGTAGTCGGCCTGCTCGAGTTTGTGCAGTTGATGGGTGGCGATGATCGATGTCAGGATGGCGGCACTGGAAATCATGAGAAAGAAGCGGTAGAGTTTCTGGGCTTTTCTAGCGATGGTTTGGCTGTGGCTAGCGAGATGACGCAGAGTTTTCTCGTTTGTCATGCTTAATCACTTTCCTTTCTGATTAAAATACGAGATGCAAAATCTTACGTTTTAAGTATAGCATTTAGGGTAGAAAACGTCAATTAGCATGGTAAAATATGGCGTGTTTGGCGAGAAAATGGTGGACCTTTAGGTAATTTTAAGTATAAGTGCCTCTAGTAGCGGTAAATGCTTGACTTTATTACCGATGTGTGCTATAATGAGGGTATGGGATTAAAATCCTTGAAATTTATGAGAAGGGAGTTGATTTCTTTGAAGATCAACACGAGTTCCGTCCTGAAGATTACTGGTAGCGCTGGCGCAATTGCCCTGGGTGGGCTGGGAATTGTTTCGATTGGCTATTTGTGCCTGCAAGGCATAACGGCTCCAGCGTACGAGGCGCATCTGCGAGAGCGGATCGGCGTGATCAAGCGGCGCATGGCTGCGGAGCGCGAGCGCGCTGAGAAAAAAGGTGAGCGTGCTGGTTACCAAGCAGGCTACAGGATCGGCGAGCACGCAGGTCACGATACTGGCTTTGGCGCCGGTAAGGCGGTCGGTTACGATCAGGGCTTCTTGGCAGCGCTGAACCAGGAGGCGTATCTTGGTGACTCGGCGGAGATCCTGAAGAAACTGGGCATTACGCCGGAAGAGCATGCAATTCACCTGCAGGAGGCACGCGAGAAGCGATCCGAGGATGAGTGGGCGCTGCTCGAAAAGATCTTTGGCGGGCGGCGCGATGAGCCGTTGCTGAAAGGAGCTAAGGTGCCGCCACCGGAGCCGTTGAGTGCCGACGAAATCGTCGGAGAGCAGGTGGCTACCGTGGCGGAGAACAATGATGATGCCTTATGCTTGGCGGCACAAGGTTTGCCCAAATCTGGTGCGACTGATGATGTCGACGCGGCTAAGCAGCCGGCATGAGACGCGTTTTTCCCTTAAATCGCCCCTACGGGGGCGATTTTTCTAGGTTTCTGGCTTGTGGAAGTGAGGAGCTTTGGGTACGGGGAGCTTAGCTGGTTATACGCCGGGGGAGAAGCTTTTAAGCTTGCGGCGGTGCTCTTTGTAGCGGGGGTCGTGAGCGCCGACTTCTTGCCAGAAAGCATCAGAGTGATCCATGTGATTAAGGTGGGCAAGCTCATGCAAGATGACGTAATCACGGAGGATTTCGGGGACTTGCATCAAGCCAATATTGAGCGAGATAGTGCGATTAGACGAACAACTTCCCCACCTGGTGGCAGCGTGGCTGAGGCGACATTTGTCGTAGTTGTAGCCGTAGAGTTTGGCGTAATATTCAAGTCGGTAAGGCAGGTACTCCTTGGCCTTTTTCATGAGGATTTTTTTCTTGGCATCGCGAGCGCGCTGAGTGTCGGGATTGCTTAGAGGGATCTTAGCCTTGATGAGATCACGATTAATCTTCAAGAAGCGCTTGACTAGAAAGTCGCTAGTGTGTTGCGGGACGGACATTTGGAGCCGCCCAGATGGTGACACCGAAAACCGCACGCTCTTGGAGAGCGGGTTTTTACGGACAATAACTTCGCCGAATTCTGGATCGTTGATTATCATAAGTATTGTGAAATTAAAATAGCACAGCAAAATGCTGGGATGCTATTTTAACGTTTTTATTACAGTTGGGTTAAGACTTGCTTGAGCTGGGTAGGATATGTATGCTTGCCAGAGAGTACGATTGGGGTTTCGGCGTTGGACGGGGCTTCAAGGGTCTTGATGCGGCTTTCGTAGACTTGTTTGGCTTTTTCGACAGATTTGAGTTTGTTCTTGAGGCGCATACGAATGGTGCTGACATCGGTCTGAATCCAAATTAGAGTAGGCGTGTAGCCAGCATTGCGGAGAATTTCGACGATCTCTTTGCGGTCTTTCTCGGTGTCATTGCCACCCTCGAGAACGAGAGTAGCGCCAGTCTTAGCGATTTCGGATACTAGGAGCAGGATAAATTGACGAGAAAGGTTATGCTCTTGCTGCAAAGAATCTAAATCATAAAATGTAGCATTGAACTGTGCGGCGAACTGCTCGCTAAAAGTAGTTTTGCCACTGCATGGAGCTCCAAAGACTAGGATAGCGCGTTGACCAGCAGCGGGTGAGTGTGTTTTTTTACCTTCCATATACCTCCATTAACATTTACCTTCCTTTCCCTCTATTGTAGCATACTTTGAACTGTTTGATACAAGAATTTGAGACGGGTAGTAGAAAAACCAAGCGAAGAAGTTGGCTGGGCTATAAAGAAAGGCTGGGAGTATTTCGATGAAAGATAGGTATGATACGACAATACAGAGGTCGCAAAAACCAAAGAGCAGGAAGCCGATGAACGCAGCATTGGCGTAGAGGTTGCGGGGCTGACGCTTTTGCCAGCGGTGACTGGCGACGATATTGGAGATGAGTGCGATGGCGTAAAATACGACTATGACATAAATGGGTGGGATTAGATTGAGATGAATACCGCATGCGATAATGAAAAGTCCGATTACAGAGAGAACGAAGATGTAGGGGCGGTTCTTGACGGTGGATAGTCGGTAGAGGTGGATAATTTGGGCGATAAAGAAGACCATTAGTCCAATGACAGAAATATTATCAATAGCAAGTAGACAATCGGCGACAAAGGTGGTCATCATGGCGAATTGGAGGAGTTTGTCGCACGGAAAGACGGTGATGCTGTAGACTGAACAAAGTAAGACGCCGGTGAGTTTGATGATGGTAATAATGGTGCCTTTTTGAGAAAAAATACCAACGATAAGGATGAGGGTGTAGATGATAGCTCAGAGGGCCAACCAGTAGCGGGTAGACCTGCGTTGAAAGAAGGATGCGGTCTGATTGTCGGAGTGAGGATTGGAGTTCATTGTACTAATATAACATAAGAATTGTAGTTGTGGAGAGAAAGTGAAAATTTGGAGTTTTGTGTAGGGCGGACTCTGTTGGTGAAATGTAAAACCCTAAACCATGGTTTAGGGTTTTATGAACGGTAACTTAGCGAGTTAGGTAGATGGAGACCCCACTTGGCTAGTAGGGTCTCCGAGGCTGATATTATTGACCGCGAAAGACGCAGCGGATGGAGAAAGTGAGGTTCGTCATGCCATTATCTAGGTGAGCGAGGCTTGTATTTTCCATGGTTAAGATTCGTGCAAAACTACCACCGCATTCAGTGACGATGCGTCCAGTCTTGTTGCTGGTGCCAAGGTAGGCAGCTTTAGTACCAAGACTTTCCGCTTGGCGACCGCTGTAAATGTAGTAGAGTGGGTGCTTGCGGGCATCGTAGGGGGCGTTTGCGACGTTATTTGTAAGACCATAGGAGCTCATGAGGTAGACGTAAGAACCGTTGTTGGTGGTGTCGGTAGTGGGGGCGAGCCAGCCGGTGGGACAGACGGATGCAGTAGCGGCGTTATCGTAGTAATTGCCGATGTGAAAATGTGCATCGTAGGTATTGCCAGAGACGACTGAGTCTTGATTACTAGTGAACTCGAAAATTGGATTGGTCGAGGCAGTCTTGCCGGTGACGTCGGTGATAATATCGGCGCACTTGGCGATAGACGAGTTTGGTGAGCAGCTCTGCATGGAAAGAGGTTTGGTGAGGACATAATTGCCAGGGTCGGCGGCAACGGGACCATCGCCACAACTAGTTGTGCTAAAGGTGCCAGTTTTAGTCTTGCCGGGGATATCATAGTCTAGGTTCTGTGTC
>Ga0137298_10651_pt1 | contig 25917 bp, 16 predicted proteins | sample RamsorincwithD2O_2_FD_97182 | JGI IMG/M metagenome (GOLD analysis project Ga0137298, IMG submission 97182) | Mouse cecal microbial communities from Vienna, Austria - Glucosamine amended with D2O | ecosystem: Host-associated > Mammals > Digestive system > Large intestine > Cecum | place: Austria...
TTTTATTATTAAATATAAAATAAAAGTAAATAAATTCTAAAAAATATTAAAAATTATTTATATTTTTTAGAAAGGAATGAATAAATAATTTTAAAAATAAGAAAATATAAAAAAATATTCGTGTTTATTTTAAATAATATTGAAAAAATATTTGAATAGAATCAAATATTTATTAAAAATAGTAGAGTAATTAATTTTTTCGGTAGATTAAAATTAATTATTTATTGTATAATCATTTTTATTATTTTATCGATTTATTAATATTAACTTTTTTAAAGAAAATTAATAGAAATTTTTTAGGAAGTTGATTGCTAACTTTATAATTATCTAAATTAATTATAATTTAGATTTTATTTTCTAATTAATATTAAAAAAATAAAATAAGATCTAAAAAAATAAAGATAAATATTTAAAAAATAAAATTAATTATTCAAAAATAAATTAAAAAATTAAGAATACTATTATGGAAATTATAATTATCATCAGGAAATTTATAAAGATAAAGATGAAGTTTAGGCAGCTTATTATTACTAATATTTTATAAAAAAGAGAAAAGATCGGAAGATGTTTTTTTATAAAAGTAATGTTTTTAAATTTGAGTTGAAATTTGAATATTATCATTTTTTATAAATTATATATCTATTATAGGTAAGTTTTTTTATGTTAACAACATAAAAAAATACTGATATTTTATTATATTATAACTTAAACATCTTGATATAAGCTAAGTATATCTGATACATTAAAATAAAAAGTAACGGTATTTGTCAAAAAAGAAGGTTGCAAATATAGTGAAAAAATTTAAAAATGAGACAAAAAAAGGCTAGTTTTTGTATAAAATTTTAAGTAAAGATGTTAAGCTAGTTACTTATTAGACAAAGTATGAAGGAAGAGATACGTAGAGATTATATGAATTTTTAAGATACAAATTGTATAAATAAATAGCAAAGTTTTTATTATATTACTATTAAAACTATACATGAAAAAATATACAAAAAAAGAATTTAAACATTAAAATAATATCAAATAATTATTAAAAAATAAAATGAAAATTAGTTATAAATTTTATAATTTATATAAAAAGATGTATAAATAAAATAATTATATAAAAATAAGTAAAAAAGATTAGAACAAAATATGTATTTATTGTTATTTAAATTCTTTTTTTATTTCGAATATTTAAAATAATAAAAAATACTAATTAATTTATTAGAAATAATAAAAAAATCTTAGAAAATTAATAATAACAAACTATTGAATAAGTAATGTTTTTTATAGTATGAACTAGTGAAGAAAGATATGACAAATTAGCATAAAACAAATGATGTTTGTATAGTTTGATACACAGTTTATGACATTTAAATTTGTGATTTTTCTAGTGGATAAATTATGAAAAAATGTGAAGAAATTTAGTAAATTTAATTTTTTTGAGGTTTATTCTAATAAAAGAACATAATTATGTTAACTATCGAAAAATATTTCCTTCTTTAAAAGTAGGATACTAATTGATGTAATACTTGATAATAGAGAATTACACATAATATTTAGGTATGAGGTTTTAAAAAAACTTTGTCAAAAAAGAAGATTTAAAATATTAAGTAATTATTTTAGGTAGAAGACAAAAAAACAGGGATTATTAGCATATTTTTTTATTAAAAGATGAAGATATTGATTTTTAGCTGGCTATAAGACAAAGCTTTAAATGGCTTATTTATGGTTTTTTATAAAAAAGACATATGATATCATAGCCAAATTATGTATAGAAAAATATATTTCTATACTAAAACTTAGAGATAAATAATGTTTTTTGCATTTAATTATAATGCATTAAAAAAATAAGAAAATTATTAAAAAATTGGAGATATATAATTATATATTTTTATTTTTTTAGAAAATTCATTAAAAAATTAGGGATATATAATCATATATCTCTATTTTTTTGAAAATTAATTAGAAAATTAGAGCTATATAATTATATATTTTTCTTTTTTGTGAAAATTAATTAAAAAATATAAATAAAAACATATAAAAATTTATAGTATTTATGAATTTAATTTTTATATTTCATTAAAAAGTGTAGAATGTTTTATAGAAAATATATGATTGTACAAAATTTAAGTTCATATTAATATGGTGATTAAAAAATTATATGTGTAAATATTGATAGTTGTGTTCGGGTAAAAAAATTATCTGGATTTTTTTTTATTATTTAATTATTTTTTTGATATTTTTTAATTATTTATTATTTTTTTTTGAATTAATTAATATTTTTTTAAATAAATAATAATTAATAATAATTTTATTATTAAATCTAAGAAAAAAATATAAAAAATAAATTTTAAAAAACTGTGGATTGTAACATAAAGAAAATTAAGAAATGTACAAATATTTTATACACAAAACAAATGTTTATAGCGTTTAAAAATAAAATTTAAAAGTTTGATTTTTAGGATTAAACTGATAAGATTTTTTATAAAAAGTATTTGAAAAAATGAAAAATTTACTTCTTTTTTTGTCAAAGATATATTTTATTTCGAATAAATGAAGAATTACTTTTTAGACAAATAAAAAAATATGTTAAAAATTATTAAATTTCATTGAGTTGCTATACAGTACTATTTCCCAAGGTTTTGACTAATTTGTGTGTAGTTTTATATGCTTTTTTTATTGTTTTTTGTCTTTTAAAATTTCTTTTTTTGATTTAAGAAAGATAGAAAATTAAAAATGAAAATTAAAAAAAAGTTGCAAAATAAGATTCTAGATTTGAATTGTAAAATGAATATTTATTATAAAAACAAAAAAACAGAAAAAGTTGTTAAAAATTTGATTATTATGTATTTGAAATTAGGTTACATAAAAAAATTTGTATGCTAAAAGATAATAAGAAATTTAAAAAAAATTTTGTAACAATTAATGAAAAATAAATATGAAAAAAATAAAATTTATTGTTTTTTGCCTTTTTGAATTTTTTTTATTTTTTTATTATTTTTTAATAATTTTAATTAATTATTTTTTGTAATATTCTTGTTTTATTCGAATTAATTTATAATATTAAATATACTATATACATTATATTGATAAAAATTAAATAGAGAAATTTAATCGAAAAAATTTTATTTTAATTTTTCTTTTAAGATTCGTTAATTTTTTTATTGTCTTATATTAGGATAATTTTTTTATAAATTTGCCTCATAAAGATTAAAGAATAGTACATTATTGTCAAAACGTTTACTAATTTTTTTATAAGTTTTTTATTTTATATTTTCGCAAACATTTTTGAAAGTAAGTTTTAAAAATATAGAATAATATTTGCTGTTTCGTGTATTTCCTAGACTTTAAGGAAATGAGAATTTTATGAATGGTAAAAAAAATTTAAAATTTAAGTAAAAAAATATAGAAAATATTTAAAAAATAATTTTGAAATTGATAGGGTTAAAAAATAAAAAAATTTATCAGTTAAATAAAAAAAATTTTATTTTAGAAGAAATTTTAAAAAATAAAAATTTTAAAAAATAAAATTTCTAGTTAATATAAATTAAATATGAATTAAATATGAAGACTTAATATATTCTATTATAATAATATAAGATTAAGGTGATATTTTTTATATTTAAATCATTAAATAGGGTGTGTAATATTAAAAATATTTAGAAAAAAGCCTTTTTTTGACTTCATAGCTAAAAAGCTTATTTACAGACTTTAAAAAATAATTATTGATAAATTTATTTCCTAGTTGTAGAGGTAGTTTGAAAGATTTGCATTTATATATATTATGAATGAGTTTTTATTAAATAAAAAAATATGATGAAAAGTATAATAATTCTTAAAAAATAAAAAATATTTATTTTGATTTATTATTATTTTTTAAGATTATTTTTTGGAAAAAAAGTTGTAATACAAAAAAATACTTAAATATTTAAAGAATATTAAAAAAATATAGAAAAATAAAAATTTTTTTATTTAAGTATATATTGTGTTTTAGTATGAATTATATGTTGTCTAAACTAAAAAAAGTTCAAGAATTTAGTAAATTAGTTAAATAGAATAATTGTCTCTGATAAATTAAATTTTAATATATTTGAATGGTTCTTTTTTGACAAATAAATTTAAAAAAAATAGTACTATATTAAATGTGTAAGAATGAATTTTTTAGCATTTCCGCATAGTTCAAAGTTTTTAAAATTAAAAAATATATTAAATTAAATAAGTTTTTATTTTTAAATTTATATTTATAATAACTATATTTATTATAAAAGAAAGATAAAAAAATAATAAATTTTTATTATTCAAATGAATTTAAATTTGAATAGAGGGGATAGAATTTTAAAATATTAAATATAAATTTTAAATTAATGATTAAACAATAACTTTTAGTTTTAAATATTTTTTTATTTGACAATATAAAATTTTTATCACTTTTTATAAAATTTGTTAATTATACTATTTGAAGTGTAATATTTTTTATTAAAATAGAGTAGTTTTACCAAAAAAAAGAGTATTTTGATGCTAGTTTACAGCTATAAATAGAAAAAAATAAGAAATATTAATTTTTAATGATTTATGAATGTAATATATAAAGATTTTGTATTTAATATTAATAAATAGATATTAAAAAGGTAGAAAGGTAATTATATAAATTAATAAAAAATTTTTGCAATTAAGATTTTTTATTTTGTCTTATTTTAATTTTATAAGAAAGATTTTTGATTTTATTGAGTAAATTTTTATAAAGTTTTGACTTTAAAATAAGTATTAAAAATGTTTTTTTATATATTTTCTTTTTTACAAAGATTTTTTTTAGATAGAATTAATATAAAGATATGATACGAGCTAATATGCTTTATTCCTATGTTTTTTAGATTTACTTATGAAAAATAAAATGGATAATTTACAATTTTGGTCATAAAATTTTTATAAAAAAATGTGAATTTTATAAAATTAAAAATTTATATTATATTATTGAATTTATTATTTAGGTTAAAAAAATTTTTTGAAATTAGTATTGGTTTGAAAATTTTAAAAAAGTTATTGATTAAAAAGAAAAAAGTTTTTATTTAAAGACTAATATTTTAAAAAATGAATAAATGGATACTGAGATATCTAACAGATTAATATATTAATTTTTTTTGTAATTTGATATCTTAAAAATTGAATAAAAATTGTATGTGAAATTTTATGACTATTAATTTTTAAAAATATATTTTTTCTGTAAGCCTTGAAAGGAGCAGTTTTTAATTTTTGACGTTTTTTTATTTGATAATTTGTATACATAAAATATTAGGGATTATTTTTTAATATTTATTTATATATTTTTTTAGAAGGAAAAATAGGTATTACTTTTGTAATTTAATATATTTTTTTATAATAATTAAGGTATTATGTGATTGTATTTTTTTAAGATTATATATTATATAAGTGATAATTTATGAAAATTACTTTGTCATTAAATAATTTATTTTATTATTATTTTTACTTATTGGTTAAATATTAGATAGTAATTAGTGATAAAAGATATGTTTTCTGTCATATTGTATAAAAAGTTAATGCTGGAAGTCCTTGATTTATAAGGAACGTATCAATTACAACAAAAAATGTGATAAATAAACTAAAATATTTTAACATATTTTCAATTATTTTATATTTATTATAATATTTGAATTAGCATTTTATTATTATATATATTATTTTTAAATATTTATTTATTAAAAAATATAATAATAGAGATAAAATATATAAAGAGAGGATAGCAAAATTGAATGTTAGAAAGTGTAATAAAAGGACTTAATATATATTAATAATATTTTATAGACTTATTTTTAATATAAATATAGCAGTTAATGAACTACTTGATACTCTAAGGATATAAATTTTTACTTAATTAATTTTAAAAATATATGTAATAAAAAGAATTTAATTAATTTATTAATGATTTTTTTTAAGAATATCTGTTTGTATATTTTTATATTTAAATTGTAATGTAAATGCTTTTTATTATTAATGATTCTTATTGATATAATAGAAGTCTATTTTTTATTAATCATAAACTTAAAATATACTATATTTTATTTTGTCATAGTTTTAATTTTATGCATATATAAATGAAAATATCAAAAAAAATCTTAATTTTCTAATTGTCATTTAAAAATAGATTTTTTTGAAGTAATGAAAATACTTTTTTGGCAAAGAAATTCAAAAAGAAGATATAAAAATTAAATATGTAATTTCTATATACTATGTATCTCCTAAGTTGTATCGATTTTTATTTTTTAAAAAAATATTTAAATTTAATATTTTAATATTTTTATTTTTGGGTTTTTATGTACTCTAAGTGATGTATTTTGATATCGAAATTAATGAAATCTTTCTTTTAGAGTCAAAATTTTTTTTAAGAAAAGTACCTTAAAACTAAAAGACTAAAAAATTGTGTAAAGTTTTTAATTTTGTTATAACTTTTTTTGCTTATTAAGAAAAGTTATTATTTTTACCGTATATTATTATAAAAATAGAACAGACGTGGAAAGCAGAGAATAGACTGTAATATATAAGGGGTTTTTTTGATCTTTTATATTTTTTAATATTTTTTAAAATTAAAATTAATTTTTTTAATTTATTTAAATACAAAAAAATTAAAAAAGTGGGAAATTATTTGTAATAATTGAGTTTTTTAGGTATAAAAGAAGTGATAGTTTTTATTGATTAAAAAAATAAAATCTTATAAGAGTAGATTAATAATATAAATATTTTTTAAAAGTATTGTCAATGATTATTTTTTTTAGAGAAAAAAAATATTTCTTAAAAGAAATAATTTTAAGTATTTTGTCAAATTATTATTCATTATTTATATATTTTTATATATTTTCTTTTTTACAATTAATTTTTTATAGAGTATTTAGAAAAATATATTAATATCTTGTAATTCCTTTATATCCTATGTTTTGTTGATTTAAATTAAAATAGAAATCATAAAAAAATATCAAATTTAGAACAAAAAATTCTATTTATTTAGTAGTGAGATAAATTAAGATAAAAATTATTTTTTTTATAAAAATTTGAATCTTGAGACTTAAAAATATATTTTTTTATGTTTTTAAAGATGATATTTATGAAAAAAATTTAAAGTTGCTAAAAAAGAAGAGTATAAATAAATAAATTCTTAAATATTAAAGTTAGAAGTATAAAAATAATAGTTATTTTATTGAGGTAATATTGTGTCAAATAAAATTAAGATTATTTTAAAAAATAATTTGAAAGCAATGTGCTTGAAATGCATGATACTGTAAGAGTTTGATTTTTCTACTATTTTATTTGAAATAAATTTATATTTTTTAATATTTATTTTAAAAACAGATGTTTTGAAAGAATGATTAAAAATTATTAATATTTTGTAAAGAGTTATTTTGAAGTTTTATGGTCGAATTTATACTAGTAAGTGAATTATTATTATAAATTTACTAATAAGATAAATAATTATTAAAAATTAAAAAATTAATGTTTTTAGATTGTCTTTTATAATTAAGGTTTTAATTATAATTGAAAATATTTAAAAAGCTTAATTTTACAAGTTGTCTTTTTTTGGAGCATTTTTTTAAAGAACAATTATTACTTTTTTGCCAAATAAATATTTTAAGTCTAATATATGCAGATATATTAGATTTACTAAAAATCAGTATTTCCCTTGGTTTTAGAGAATTGTTTTTTTAAAATATTATTAATATTTTGATTATTTTAAGTTTTTTTATTTGGATATTGATTTTGATAGAAAATACTTTTTATATTAGATTTTTTTATTATAATAGTGTAGAGGCAATTTAATATACGATATAAATATTTTAGAAAACATATTGACTAAAAAAAATATAAAAATTTTAATAGGAATAAAAAAATTATTTGACAATTTTTAAAATAATTTAAATTGGCTTTATGTTGCTTTGAATTGATGAATTTAGAATAAAAATTTTAATTTTTGGTGATTATTTTTATAAGGGCTTTATTATATGTAATATAATATGTTAGAAATGATTTTTTCTGATTTTTTTTAATTTTTAATTAATTAAATTATATTTTTTATATATTTATTTTAATTTTTTTTATTAAATAATTAGATAAATTCATGTAATAATATATTTTTGCTTTTTAATGTATATATTCTTTTGAATAGATGATCTAAAAATAAATTATTAATTTGAGAAATTATTTTTGTCAGTATTTAATTTAGTATAAAAAAATTTTGACCGTTTATTTTGAGTTTTAAACGGTTTTTTGTCATTAGGTTGAGTAGTTTTATTATTAATTTTTTTTTTGGAATTTTTGCAACTAATTTTAAAAATGAAAAAAGTGGTTAATAAATAAAACGGGATTTCACTGGTGTTTCCCATGTTATATCGATTTCGGAAAAATCACAAATTACTGAAAATGTTTTTTAGACTTAAAATTTTTTGATTTTATTTAGTGAAAAATAATTAAAAAAATTTTAAAAAAATAATTTAAAATAGTGTGTATAAAAAAATAAATAATTAGAAATTTTATATTTATAAGAACAATGAATATATTTAATTTTTAAATTGATTTAAAAATTAGAGCAATAGACAATATTTAAATATTTATTTATTATTTTTTTTATACAAATTTTATAAAAAATCACAATAATGTCTGTAATACTAATTTGTATATATTTTTTTAATATTTTAATAAAATATATAATAAATAAAAAAATAAAGTGAATATGTTGATTATTCACTTTATTTTTAAAAGTTAAAAAATATTAATTTATTATTTTTTATTATTTTTTTGTTCGGTTTTTAAGTTGTCTTTTGCAACTGTCATTAATAATTTTAATCTATTTGTTTGGTTTGATTCACTTGCTCCAGGATCATAATCTACTGGTGTTATATTAGCATTTGGATAAGTTTCTCTAATTGTTTTTATTACACCTTTACCAACTATATGATTTGGAAGACAAGCAAATGGTTGAACGCAAACGATGTTTGGAATATTATGTTCTATATATTCTACCATTTCAGCAGTTAAGAACCAGCCTTCACCAGTTTGATTTCCTATAGATAATATATCTTTTACTTTATTTTCTAAGTGCCAGATATCACAAGGAGGAAGATAGTTTTTCTTTGAATTTGATAGTGCAATTTTTAAATCTTTTTCGAAAATATCTATTAACTTGATGGCTACTTTAAAAATTGCAGCTTTTGTTTTATCTATTTTTAATAGTTTATTGAATGTTATTTTATGTGTAGCTATAAATTTTATAAATCCCATAAAATCTGGTAATACTACTTCTGCGCCTTCTTTTTCTAAAACATTTGCTACAAAGTTATTTCCAAAAGGATGATATTTTATTAATACTTCTCCAACTATACCAACTTTAGGCTTTTCAATATTATTATTTATTTCTATTTTTTCAAAATCTTCAACTATATCGTAAATGCTTTGTTTAAATTGTTTACTATTAGATTTTTCAACTAACTTTTTACATTTTTCAAGCCATTCATTATATAGTTTTTCAGTTTCACCTTTATTTATTTCATATGCTCGATTTTTCATTAATAATTTTTGTAGTAGGTCACCATAAGTGACGCTTTTTAATAGTCTTTCTGCTAGGCCAAGTGTAATTTTGAATCCAGACATTTTTTCCATACCAACTACATTGAATGATATAACAGGTACTTGAGAAAATCCAGCATCTTTTAGAGCTTTTCTTATAAAACCTATATAATTTGTGGCTCTACATCCACCACCTGTTTGAGACATTATTAATGCAGTTTTGTTAGGATCATACTTTCCAGATTCTAAGGCTTCTATCATTTGCCCAGTAGTTAAAATAGATGGATAACAAGCATCATTATTTACATATTTCAATCCTGTTTCAACTGTATTTGGTGTACATTCTCTTAATAATTCTACATTGTATCCACAAGATTTAACTGCTGTTTCTATTAATTCAAAGTGGATTGGAGCCATTTGAGGAATTAAAATAGTATAATCCTTTTTCATTTCTTTAGTAAATTCTATAGGATGAAGTTCATAATCTCCTACGGATTTACATTCCTCACAGTTTTGTCTTTCTGACTTTTCCTTAATTTTTTTGTTCATACTAGCTAATAATGAACGTATACGTATTCTAACAGCACCTAAGTTATTAACTTCATCAATTTTAATTAATGTGTACATGTTATCATAACTTTTTAATATTTCTTCTACTTGATCTGTTGTTACTGCGTCTACACCACAGCCAAAAGAATTTAACTGTATTAGTTCTAAGTTATCGTGTTGACCTGTAAATTCTGCAGCTGCATATAGTCTTGCATGATATACCCATTGGTCTACGACTCTAATTGGTCTTTTAGCTTCAGTTTTTTTAGAAATACTGTCTTCAGAAAGTACACATAAGCCTAAGCTTGTTATTAATGTGTCGATGCCATGATTTACTTCTGGATCTACATGATATGGTCTACCAGCAAGTACAATGCCGCGTAGGTCATTTTTATTCATATAGTCTAATATTTCTTGACCTTTTTTATCTACATCGTTTTTAAAGTTTTGGTATTCTTCTTCAGCTTTTTTAGCAGCTTCTAATAGTTCCTTTTTTGTAAAATTATATTCTTTAAATTCATCACACTCTAAAATGACCTGTACTAGATTTTTTGCCTCGAAAGGTAAAAATGTATTGATGAACTTAATATTTTCGGATTTTAGGCCTTCTACGTTGTTTTTAAGTACTTCTGAATATGATATTACTATTGGACAGTTATAATGATTGTTTGCTTTTTGATATTCTTTTCTTGAATATGGTATACAAGGATAGAATATTGTTTTAATGCCTTGTTCAAGTAAGTTCATTATGTGTCCATGACTTAATTTAGCTGGGTAACATACAGATTCAGATGGCATTGATTCCATTCCTTTTTCATAGGTTTTTCTAGTACTTTTTTCTGAAAGAATAACTCTAAATCCTAAGTTCGTTAGGAAAGTGAACCAGAATGGATAATCCTCATACATATTTAAAACTCTAGGAATACCTATTGTTCCACGATATGCTTTTTCTTCTGCTAGAGGTTCATAGCCAAATAATCTTTCAAATTTATATTTGTATATATTTGGTAGATTCTTAGCCTCTGTAATTCCGCCACTTCCTTTTTCACAGCGATTTCCAGATATAAAAGATTTATTATCATTGAATTTATTTATAGTTAGAAGACAATTGTTTTCACATTTTCCACAACGTACTTGAGTTGTTTTAATATTCAAATTGTCTAATTCTTCTGTTTTAAGCAATGTTGAAGTGTATTCCATATCTAAGTTTGCTTCAAATTGTTCTTTAGAAAGTAAGGCAACTCCATAGGCACCCATTAATCCAGAGATAGATGGTCTTATTACATTTTGTCCTACTAGAAGTTCAAAGCTTCTTAAAACTGCATCATTGTAGAAAGTTCCACCTTGTACAACTATATGTTTTCCAAGTGTTTTCATATCGCGGACTTTCATAACTTTTTGAATAGCATTTTTTACTACGGAGAAGGAAAGTCCAGCTGAAATATCTCCAACACTATAACCTTCTTTTTGAGCTTGTTTAATTTTAGAATTCATAAAAACTGTACATCTTGAACCTAAGTCTACAGGCGCTTTTGATTCAATTGCTGCTTTAACGAATTCTTCTATAGATAGGCCTAAACTTTTTGCGAAAGTTTCAATAAAAGAACCACATCCAGAAGAGCAGGCTTCATTTAGCATAATGTTATCTATAACATCCTCTTTCATTTTTATGTATTTCATGTCTTGGCCACCAATATCAATGATACTAGTGACATTTGGCATAAATTCTTTTGCAGCAGTGTAGTGAGCGATTGTTTCTATTTCATTTAAATCAACATTTAGAGCTGTTTGAATTAACTTTTCGCCATAGCCTGTTACACCTGCAAATCTTATGTTAGCTGTATTAGGTAGTTTTTCATACATTATTTTTAGCATATTTATTACGCTATTTAATGGATTACCTTCGTTGCTTTTATAGTCTGAATAAAGTAAATTTTTTTCATTATCTATTAATACTAGTTTGGTTGTTGTTGAACCTGCGTCTATTCCAACGAAACAGTCTCCGTTATAATTTTCTAATGGTTTTGTTTTAATTTTTGCTTTATTATGTCTTTTTTTAAATTTTTCATATTCTTCTTCTGTAGCAAAAAGTGGGCTTAATGGTTTAGTAGTGGTATCTTTTGCTACTTTTAGATCTTTAATTTTTTGTTTTAATTCTGAATTTGAAAATTCAGATGAATTTAAAGAATCTAGTGCTGCTCCTTTTGCTACTAAAAGGTGTGCATTTTCTGGAATAAGTATTTCATCGTCTTTTAATTCTAACGTTTCTATAAAACGTTTTCTAAGTTCTGGAAGATAACTTAGTGGTCCGCCAAGAAAAGCTACTTTTCCTCTGATTGGTCTACCACATGCTAATCCGCTTATTGTTTGATTAACAACTGCTTGAAAAATTGATGCTGCTATATCTTCTTTTCTAGAACCTTCATTTAATAGAGGTTGTACGTCAGTTTTTGCAAAAACACCACATCTTGATGCAATAGGGTAGATTACTTTATAACTTTTGGCAAGTTCGTTAAGTCCAGCTGTATCTGTATTTAAAAGAGATGCCATTTGGTCCAAAAATGCACCAGTTCCACCAGCACAAGTTCCATTCATTCTTTGTTCTATAAATTTATCAAAATATATAATTTTAGCGTCTTCACCGCCTAATTCGATAACTATATCAGTTTTAGGTAAATATTTTTCGACAGCACGTTTGCAAGATATAACTTCTTGAATAAAAGGTATTTTTAAAAAATTTGCTGCAGACATAGCCCCTGAACCAGTAAGTGCCATAGTATATGTAGCTTTAGGGTAATCTTTAGATAATTGCTCTAAAACATTACATATTGTATTTTTGGTATCTGAAAAATGTCTTGTGTAATTTGTATATATTGTTTCTTGTTTATCGTTCATTACAACAATTTTTACTGTTGTTGATCCTACATCTAATCCTACATGTAATAATTCTGACATTATTTTTCTCCTTGCTTATAATAAATCACGATTATCTTATAATGAAAAAGTTCATTTGTCAATGTATAAAAATGGCTAAAATGCCGTTTTAGATAGATATAAGGCATATTTTTTTTATTAACAAATAAAATGATTTTAAGATGAACATTTATGAATATATTGAAATGTTTTAATAAGAAAGGAGTTATTATGAAAAAGAAGAAAATTGTTTATATTGTTATTTTAATTTTATTTATAATTTTAGTGGGGATAGCAATATTTAATAATGTTGAAATTAAAGATAATCAGGAGAATAATATTGTATTAGAATATACTCCAGAAGAAGAAATTAGCGATAAACAAAATAGAAATACAATAGTTACATTATATTTTGTAAATAATAAAACTGGTGAAATGGTACCAGAAGCAAGAAGCTTGGACGCTAAAGAATTACTTGAAGATCCTTATAAAAAAGTTATTAATTTTTTAATAGAGGGATCTGAAGATGAATCTTTAGAAAACACTATTCCTGAGGGAACTATATTGAATAATGTTTCATTAAAGGGTGAAGAAATAATAGTTGATTTTAATGAAACATTTATTAATGATGATGATGTAAAGTCTGAAATTTTCGTAAATAGAGTATATTCTGTAGTAGATACGTTACTAGAATTTAAAGATATTTCTAGTGTTAAGATTCTTATTAATGGTGAAGAAGTAGATGGACTAAAAGAAAGCTTTGTTAAAAGAGAAAATTAGTGTATATTTGTAGTTTTTTTATTATTATGACGTTTTAGTAATTTAAATACTGCTATAGCATCTGAAAATGAGTTATAGTTATCTAAAAAATGTTCTACTTCATATAATGATGAAATTGTATTTTTTATAAAAGAATTATTTTGTTTTTTATTCATATTATCACCTTTTTTGCATATTTTGCCTTTTTGTTATATAATATGCTATATTTTGGATAGTGTGAAAGGTTTTGGTATGATGAAGCATATTGAACTTGGAGAGAATGAAAGAATAGATGATTTAGAATATAAAGAATTGAAAATAATTCAAAAAAATGATGGATTTTGTTTTGGTATGGATAGTGTGCTAATTGCAAATTTTGCAGAGGTGACTAAAAAAGATTCGATTGTCGCAGATTTGGGGACAGGAACAGGGATTATTAGCATTTTAATGGCTGCTAAAAGTAGTAAAATAAGCAAAATTTATGGATTTGATATACAGTCAGAAATGATAGAAATGGCTAGTCGAAGTGTCAAAATGAATGAACTAGATGACAAAATTAACTTAGAAAATATTGATATAGTTGGAATGAGCGAAAAAAAATATAAAAAATTTTTTGATGTGGTAGTTACTAATCCACCATATAAGAAAATATCGACAGGTTTAATTAACGAAAATGAAAAAAAGCTTATTTCGAGACATGAAATTAAATGTACACTGGAAGATGTAATTTCTGAGAGTTCTAAGATTTTGAAGGATAATGGATTATTTTATATGGTTCATCGACCAGAAAGATTAGTTGATATCATGAATCTAATGAGAAAAAATAAAATAGAACCTAAAACATTACAAATAGTGTATTCTCATATAGAAGATAAAGCAAACTTAATTTTAATTAAAGGTGTAAAATGTGGAAAACCTAGTTTACAATTATTAAAACCTTTAATTGTATATGATAAAACTAATAATTATACAGATGAAATCTTAAAAATATATGATAAGAAAAGGTAGATAGAGAAAATGGAAGGAAAATTATATATAGTAGCAACTCCAATAGGAAATTTAGATGATATTACATATAGAGCCGTTAAAGTTTTAAATGATGTTGATATTATAGCTGCTGAAGATACACGACATACTTTGAAATTATTGAATCATTTGAATATTTCAAAGCCTTTAATAAGTTATTATAAAGAAACTGAAAAGATAAAGGCCAAATCTATTATTAATAAAATAAAAGAGGGAAAAAATATTGCAGTAGTATCAGATGCTGGAACACCAGGAATTTCTGATCCAGGAGAAGAAGTTATTAAAGAAGCAATAAATGAAGGGATTTCTATTGTGCCTATTCCAGGTGCTTGTGCGGCTATTAATTCTTTAATTTGTTCAGGATTATGTACAAAACAATTTTTATTTGTAGGTTTTTTGTCAGCTAAAAAGAAAGAAAAAAGAGAAAAACTTGAAGGCTTGAAAAATTTTACGAATACAATGATTTTTTATGAAGCTCCACACAAAATAGAAGATACTTTAACTTGTATGCTTGAGATATTTGGAGATAGAAGGATTTCAATAGGTAGGGAAATTTCTAAAATACATGAAGAATTTATTAGGGGAAGAATTTCTGAAATTCTTGACAAGTTAGAAACTAGAGGAGAAATGGTTATAGTTGTTGAAGGAACAAATAAATCTGATGAAGAGTTGGAGAAAGAAAATAGAAATGAAATGTCTTTAGAAGAGCATTATGATTTTTATTTAAAGAAAGGTTTTGATAAAAAAGAAATTATTAAAAAGATTGCAAAAGATAGAGGACTTACTAAAAATGATATATATCAAAAATTTATAAATAAATAAAAAAGTGCTAGTCATAAAACATTATTAATGCAATATGACTAGCACATTATTTTTTTTGTGTAATTATTCTGCTAAAGATTTATTGATTTCTTTTAAACAGTGAGTGCATATTAATTTACCATTGTATCTAATAGCTGGTTTTAAGGCTCCGCAGAAAACGCATTTGTTTTGATATTTTCTAAGTACAATAGTTTGACCTTCTATAGATATTTCTATAGGATCTTTTTGGTCTATGTTAAGTTCTTTACGCATTTCTTTAGGTATAACAACTCTACCTAATTCATCTACACGTCTTATTATTCCAGTTGATAGTTTCATAAAATTACCCCCAATATTCTAATATTCCAAAAGAATTTTTGATTATAATAGCACAAATTATTAAAAAAAACAACTACTTTTCGAATAAAAACTGTAAAAACTGAATAATTATTTTAAAGAGGTTATTATGATTAATAAGATTTGGGCTTATATGTTAATTATTGCAATTTTATTTGGATTAGTCAATGGAAAATTATATGCTATTAATAATTCTATTTTTACAAGTTTAGAAAATACTACTGAAATGATACTTTCTATGACAAGTATAATGTGCTTTTGGTGCGGAATGATAGAGATATTAAAGAATACTAAAATTTTAAATATTTTTTCTAAAATTTTAAATCCATTCCTTAAAATTTTTTTTAAAAATACTAGTAAAAAAGCAAAAGATGCAATATTAATAAATATTTTTTCTAATTTATTAGGTATAGGAAATGCAGCAACACCTTCTGGAATTAAAGCAATGAAAGAAATGGAAGAAGAGTGTAGTAATGAAAAGATGAGTTATGAGATGAATTTATTTGTTTTGATGAATACATTGTCTATTCAAATGTTTCCAACAACTATTATTAGTATAATGATTTCTTCTGGAAATATGAATGCAGGAACTATAATATTGCCTGTTATTCTTACAAGTTTTATAACTTTTTTCATAATTATGTTTTTAGGAAAATATATTTTGAAAGAAGATGAGGAGAAAATTTCTTGAGTAATGCAGTGATTCCATTTTTGATATTAGTAATTGTTTTGTCAGGTTTATTTAGTAGACTGAAAGTTTTTGAACTCTTTACTAAAGGCGTAAAAGAAGGATTGGTTACAGTTTTTAATTTATTTCCGGTATTATTAGGGCTTTTTTTAGCTGTGACTTTGCTCAGAGCATCTGGACTGATTGGTTGTATTTCTTATTTAGTTGAACCTTTTTTATCTTTTCTTAACATTCCAAAAGAATTAGTTGGAATTATTGCTTTAAAGCCTATATCAGGTAGTGCTAGTTTGGCTATTGCTACAGATATTATAAATGAATATGACGCAAAGTCTCTTATTAGCTTTATTGCAGCGATAATTATGGGGTCTACGGAGACAATGGTTTATTCAATATCTGTGTATAGTGGAAATATAAAAAAGAAAATGTCTTATAAAGTGTTGATATTGGCATTTTTGGGAAATATTATAGCTGTTTACTTGAGTGCGTTTTTTGGAAGATTGTTTTTTTAGAAAAATAACAAATATAATATTTTGGAATTGAAAACAAAACACATAGTAAATTTTACTATATTTTTATTAATTTACTTGGAAAATCTCGTGAAGCAACGCTTACTGAAATATCTTTTGAATTGATATTATTATTTTTAAGTTCATCAGTTACCGTTTTTAAGGCTAATTCAGGAAAGTTATTTTCTTTACTTAAGTGCCCTAACATTGCATGTTTTAAGCCATATTTTGAGGCTAATTCAGTTATTGTTTTACCAGAAGATTCATTTGACAAATGACCTATAGGACTAAGAATACGTTGTTTTAGTTGAAATGGATATCTACTGTATTTTAAGATATCTGGATCATAATTTGCTTCTAGTAATATGAAAGAAGAATCTTTTAATTTTGAAATTAAGGTATTATCCATGTGACCAATATCAGTTGCAATGCTAATTTTCTTATCATCGTGGAAAATATTAAATCCACATGGGTTGGCAGCATCATGAGGAATGCTAAATGGAAGAATTTCTAAATCTTTTATTTTAAATTTTTTATTTATTGTAAAGATGTTTTGATTACTATCATCAATTTTTGCTTTTTGAGCTTGCATATTATTTAGAGTCTCTAAATTGCAATATATTGGGGTATTATATTTTTTTGATATACTTCCGATATTTCTAACATGATCAGAGTGTTCGTGAGTTACTAAAATTGCATCAATATCGCTAAGTGCAACATTAAAAGACGCAAGAGCAGTCTCGATTTTTTTTTGACTTACTCCTGCATCTACTAATATTTTTGTTTCATTTGTTTCTACAAATAAACAATTTCCTGTGCTTCCGCTATATAAACTACAAAAATTAAACATCTTTTTTCTCCATTATTCTTCTGTGTATTTTACTCTTTCTATTTTTGCACCTAATTTTCTGAATTTTTCTTCTATGTTTTCATAGCCTCTATCTATGTGATGTAAATTAAATACTTCTGTTGTACCACTAGCGCTAGTTCCAGCAATTATTAATGCTGCACCAGCACGTAAATCAGTAGCATTTACAGGAGCTCCATATAAATATTCTACGCCTTCAAACACTGCTGTTTTTCCAGATGTAGTTATTTTTGCGCCCATTTTATTTAATTCTTGAGTATATTGAAATCTTGATTCCCAAATGCTTTCATTTATAATGCTTGTTCCTGAAGACATAGCTAGACATACACCCATTTGAGATTGTAAGTCTGTAGGAAATCCTGGGTATGGAAGTGTTTTTACATTTGCTTTTGTAGTTCTTTTTGACCACCAAACACGTACGTGATCTCCATTAGCATCAACATTTCCACCCATTTCTAATATTTTAGCTATAATTGGTTCTAAATGTTTTGTAATACAGTTGTGAATAGTTATATCTCCTTTTGATGCAATAGCAGCTAACATAAATGTTCCTGCTTCAATTTGGTCTGGAACAATTGAATATGTTGCATTTCCTTTTAATTCTTTAACACCATTTATTTTAATAACATCTGTACCTGCTCCTCTGATGTCGGCTCCCATTGTATTTAAGAAGTTTGCTAAATCTACTATATGTGGTTCTTTGGCAGCATTGTCAATAGTTGTAGTTCCTTCTGCTAGTACACTGGCTAACATTATATTCATAGTTGCACCAACAGATACGATATCCATGTATATAGAGCTAGCTTTTAATTTGTCGCATGTTGCTGTTATATTTCCACTTGATACATCAACATGTGCACCAAGTGATTCAAATCCTTTTATATGTTGATCGATTGGTCTTGGACCTAAATTACAACCACCTGGAAGACCAACTTCTGCTCTTCCACATCTACCCAATAAAGAACCTATTAAGTAGTATGATGCTCTAAATTTTCTAGTAAGTTCTAATGAAGCAGTTGAAGAAGCAATTTTTCTAGAATCAATTTGGACTGTGTGTCTATTTATCCAAGTTACTTTTACTCCTAAACTTTCTAATATTTCACAATATGTTTTTACATCACTAATATTAGGTAAGTTTTCTATTGTGCATATACCATTTATTAATATTGTAGCTGGAATGATAGCAACGGCAGCATTTTTTGCGCCACTAATTTTTACATCTCCACGTAATGGAGTAGGTCCTGTTATAACTAATTTTTCCATTTTCATACCCCCAAAATTGATATGGACCTCTAAATACAGTAATACTTGAAAAGCCAATATCTTTTATTTATAGAAATCTAGCAAATCTAGACATAATTATTCTAACATATCATTTTATAACATAAAAAAAATGTATTGACAAGAGAAGAGGCAAAATATGCTATTATAGGTTATTTATAAAATCAATAATTTTGAATTTAAATTTATATTTTGGCTCAGAAGACTGGATAATATGAGTAGTTTCGTTTGAAAGGTTATTTGATAACAGCTCATTAGAATTTTCTTCTAATTCACAAGTTGAAGAATTTATTAAACACATTGGAGGAAATAATATACACCACCAATTTTCGCCTTTGGCATTGCCAAGTTTTATTTGTAGACCATCATAATTTCCAGATGGTAAGGTTATTGAATTATATTTTTTTGCTGGATAAAAAGAATTAGAAATTTCAAATTGAAAAGTATAGTCAAAACCATTTTCTTTGATTATATTTGATATTATTGTTTCAATATCTGTTTGATGATTTTTAAGGTGAAGAATAGTTTCTTCTTTATTTGATAAGTTAAATTTTGATAAATAATTTAAAATACTATTACGTACTTTTATTTTTAAATCTTGATCTATTTTTGAGTTACTATTTGCAACTACACGTAGTCTAAAAAGATTTTCTTCTAAATTGTTTGATATAGAATGGGAGTATGAAAATGAATTAAAAATAAAGTAAATAAGAAATAGTGTAAACACTAAAATAATTGATTTTAGTTTCATAAAAGTAATCTCCTTTTCGATTAATTTGTACAAAGAGTATTGACAGTTTTTAGAAGAATATTCAAATTAATTTTATGTCGAAAATGGGCGTACGAAAGTAATTGACGAACCATATTATACATGGTAAAATTTACCAAACGAGAAACCTAGGAGGGATGATTTATGGTAGAGGACAACAGATATTGTGCTGTTTGTGTAAATGATATGCATCTAGTGGTGATGCTTATGCCATATATTGAAAAAGAGCTAGAAAAAGGAGAAAAAATCGTTACTATATTTGAAAAAAGTTTAAAAGAAGAAACAGATTTATTTTATACAAAAGTAAATTTAGAAAAATCGAAAAAAACAAAACTAAAAAGGATAGACTGGACTGAGAATACAGCATCAGAAAAAGAAATTTTAGATATAAAAAATAAGACAGTTATAGTAAAAGGAAGTTATGATTATATTAATAAAGTAAATAAATGTTTAAATGATAAAGTAAATAAAGTTATAAATTGTTTTGAATTGAATATTTTTGAAGAAAATTCTAGAGAGATTTTAAAGTGCCATGATTACATATTAAACACTTCTGGAATAAAAAAGATTTCTGATATGTTTCATATGAATTGGAGTAAAAATAGCATATTGACTTAATAAATGTAATAGTATAAGATAAGTTTGATTTGATTTGTAATATTTGTAATAAAGGAAGGAGTCTAAGAAAAATTAATGAACGAAAAATTTGAAAAAGCACAAAAACTTGTGAAAAAATATGATCAAGAACATTTATTAAAGTTTTATGATGAAAAATCTGATGAAGATAAAGATAAATTATTAGATCAAATTCTTTCAATTGATTTTGATTTAATGAACCAATTATATGAGAAGGTGTTAGTTCCACCTGACTTAGAAGATATTACTATAGAACCAATAGACTATGTTGATAAATCTAAGTTAACTGCTACGGAAACAAAGGCTTACGAAGAAAAAGGAGCAGAAGCAATTAAAGATAATAAGTTTGCAGTTGTAACAATGGCTGGAGGGCAAGGAACAAGATTAGGACATAGTGGACCTAAAGGAACATTTGATATGGGATTACCTTCACATAAATCTTTATTTGAATTATTATGTGATACTTTAAAAAGAGCGAATGATGAGTATAATGTCGTTATTCCTTGGTATATAATGACTAGTATAGAAAATAATCCGGCAACTGTTGATTTCTTCGAAAAAAACAAATATTTTGGTTATCCAAAAGATAAGATTCAATTCTTTATTCAAGGTGAATTACCAATGCTTGATGAAGATGGAAAAGTTTTATTAGATGACAATAAAATGGTTAAAAAAGCAGCAGACGGACATGGTGGTACTTTAAAGGCAATGGGAAAAGAAAAGATTATTGCACAGATGAAAAAAGACGGAATTGAATGGGTCTTTGTGAGTGGTGTAGATAATGTTTTAGTTAAATCTGTTGATCCATTATTAATTGGTATGTCTATTGAAAACAAAGTTTTAGGAGCTGTTAAAACTATTGAAAAGGTTGATCCTAAAGAAAATGTTGGTGTATTTTGTAGAAAAAATAAAAAAGTTGGAGTTATAGAATATACTGAAATTTCTGAAGAAATGGCAGAACAAAGAGACAAATATGGATCATTAGTTTATGGAGATGCAAATGCTATTTTTCATTTATACAATATAAAAGGTTTAGAAAGAGTCAGTGATTTGAAATTACCATATCATGTGGCACATAAAAAAGCTAAAACAGATAAATATGGAAATAAAATAGATCCTAAAAAACCAAATTCTTATAAATTTGAATTATTTATTTTTGATTCATATGAAATGCTTGATGATGTAGTAGTATTAAGAGTAAAAAGAGAAGAAGAATTTGCTCCTATAAAAAATGCTGAAGGTGCTGATAGTCCAGAGACAGCAAGAAAACTTTATACAGATTATTGGAATAAAGTTAAGTATATGAAAGAATACGATAGATGGTGCAAAAATCCAGCTATTGATGATGAAACTAAGAATGAATTATTAAAAATTAGAGGAAATGACGAAGAAATAAAAGATCGCTTTTATAAAGGATTAGATTTTGGTACAGCAGGGCTTAGAGGAATTATAGGTGCTGGTACTAATAGAATGAATAAATACATTGTTTCAAAGGCTACACAAGGTTTAGCAAATTATATATTGAAACAAGGAACAGAAGATAAAGGTGTTGTAATTTCTTATGATTCTCGTAGAATGTCAAAAGAATTTAGCGAATATACAGCACTAGTTTTAAATGCAAATGGTATTAAAACATATGTTATGGATGAATTAAGACCAGTTCCAGAATTGTCATTTGCAGTTAGGGAATTAGGAGCTACAGCTGGTGTAATGATTACTGCTAGTCATAATCCTCCTCAATATAATGGTTATAAAGTATATTGGGACGATGGTGCTCAAATAGTTGCTCCAAGAGATAAAGAAATTATAGAAGAAGTAAATAAAGTTACAGATTATTCAATGGTAAAAACAATTTCAAGAGAACAAGCAGGAGAAAAGAAGTTATATGTTACTGTAGGAAAATCAATTGATGAAAGATATAATCAAGAATTAAAAGCTTTATCAATAAATCCAGAAGTTACACATGAAATGGGAAATGATATAAAAATAGTTTATACACCTTTACATGGTGCTGGAAACAAAGCTGTTCAAAGAGTTTTAGCTGAACTTGGATTTAAACATGTGTATGTTGTTCCAGAACAAGAATTACCAGATGGAAATTTCCCAACAGTTGATTATCCAAACCCTGAAGATCCCAAAGCATATAAATTAGCTTTAAAATTGGCAGAAAAAGTTGATGCAGATATAATTTTAGCAACAGATCCTGATTCTGATAGATTAGGAATTTATGTTAAAGATGCAAAATCTGGTGAATATATATTCTATACAGGAAATATGACAGCTTTATTAATTGCTGAATATATTCTAGATCAGAGAAAAGCTAAAAAGACATTGCCAAGGAATGGAGCAATTATAAAAACTATAGTTTCTTCTAATTTGACAGATGCTATAGCTGAACATTATAAAATGCACTTAATTGAGACATTAACAGGATTTAAATACATAGGTGAACAAATTAGAGGTTTTGAACAAAACCATGATTATGAATATGTATTTGGTTTTGAAGAAAGTTATGGATGTTTGGTAGGAACACATGCTAGAGATAAAGATGGTATTGTAGCTGTTATGATGCTTTGTGAAGCAGCAGCATATTACAAAAAGCAAGGTTTAACTTTGTGGGATCAAATGATTAATATTTACGAAAAATATGGATATTATCGTGAATCTCAAGTATCAATTGTTCTAAAAGGAGCTGAAGGTGCTGAGAAAATAAAAGAATTAATGGATAATTTAAGAAAAAATCAGCCTAAAGCTTTTGGTGATTATAAAGTTGAAGCAATAAGAGATTATACTACAAGTATTAGAAAAGATATGAAAACAGGTAAAGAAGAAAAAATTGATTTACCAAAATCTAATGTTTTGTATTATGAACTTGCTAATAATGAGTGGTGTTGTGCTAGACCATCTGGAACAGAACCTAAAGTTAAATTTTATATGGGTGTAAAGGCAGATACTATGGAAAAAGCAGAAGAAAGATTAGCAAAATTAAAAGAAGAATTATTACGTGTAATTGAATAAAATTTGATTAAAATAAAAACTCAAATTGTTTATATGCAATTTGAGTTTTTATTTGCCATTAAATCATTGATTTTTTTTGTAAAGTGTAATAGAATGGGAGCACTACTTGACAAAACTTGATGAAAAATATCACAAAAAGTAAATAACTTTTTTAAATATACAATGATATACGACATCTTTTTTAATTCGTATATTGTTAAATATTAAAAAAGGTATGAGGTGGTAAGGATGTTTCAAAATTTGACAGATAACATTGCTCTTAATAATAAGGATGTTAAAGAAAATAAGAAATATAATTTAGAAAAAATAAAAGATTTAATTAGTATTCAAAATATTATTATTTATATTTTATCTTTTTTAGTTTCAACAGTAGTAATAAGAAATGGGATAGCTCCATTTGCATTTGCTTTTTTTGTAGCAGCATGTAGTAGTGTTATACCAGCGGGTCCAGTTTTAATTGCAACAGCATTAGGGGTTTTTATTTCACAAGGAATACCAGGTTTTTTAGTGTATTTTTTACAAGTTTTAATTTTCTTATTTACAATTGTGTTTTTTAAGCCATATATTCAAGATGATCGAAATGAAATGGCTAAATTAGGTAAAAATTTAATTATTGCTTGTATAGTTGTACATGCTATAAAACTATCAACAGATACATTACTTGTTTATGATGTGGTAGTAGCAATTTTGAATATTATTTTTACATATGTTTTTTATAAAATTTTTGTTAATAGTATAGGTGTTTTAGAGAATTTTGGATTAAAGTCAGCTTTTACAATTGAAGAAATCATAGGAGCTACTATGATTACTGCAATAGCGGCTGTTAGTCTTAGCAATTATAGAGTTTATGGAATATCACTTTCAAATGTAATTTCAGTTTTTCTAATCTTAATTTTAGCTTGGAAAAATGGGCTACTTGTTGGAAGTACAATAGGTGTTTCACTTGGATTGATATTAGGTATAATTGGGGCTGCTACACCAATACAAGTTCTAGCTTTTGCTATATCAGGTTTGTTAGCTGGGGCAGTAAATAGGCTTGGTAGAATTGGTGTTGTTTTAGGATTTTTAGTTGGAAATGCACTTATTTCATATTTAGCAACAGGAAATACAGTTCAAGTGCTGTTATATAAAGAATTAGTGCTTGCAGGAATTGCTATATTTTTTGTTCCTAAATATATTCAAATTGATATTGAAGGATTAATAGGAAAAAATAAATTTTTTGAAGCTAGAGAAGAGCATAGATTAGCAGAAAGTGAAGATGCAGGAGCAAAGCTAAATCATCTTTCTAAAACAGTTAAAGAAATAGCTAAAACATATGGTTTAAAAGATGAAGAAATTGTTGTTGAAATCGAGAATATTAATAAAAGCAAAGAAGCGTTTGTAGAAGATTTATTAAATAACTTAGATAGTTTTCCTAATAATATTTTGTATGAAGATTTAATTGATACTAATAATGGAATTATTGAGAAAATATATATGATACTTGCTGAAAAAGAAGAAATTTCAGAAAAAGATATGGTAAGTTTATATGAAGATAGAAATGAGATTCTTGATATTTATGCGAACCAAGCTATAAGAGAAGATGTAAATCAAGTGGTAAGGATTGTTAATAGAACATATAGAATTAATGAAATGAATTTTCAATGGAAACAACGTTTAAATGAAAACAGAAAATCTATTTCAAAACAATTAAAAGGTGTTTCTAAAGCAATTTCTGATATTGCTGTAGATTTATCAAAAAATAAGGAAAATATTTTTGAGCAACAGGAAGCGGAAATTAAAGAATTACTTAAACAAAAAAGTATTTTAGTAAAAGAAATACGAGTAAAACAAAATAAGAGTAAAAAGTTTTTTATAGATATTTTATTTGAAAAGCAGATAAAAGAAAAAGATAAAATAAAATGTATAGAATCTATTTTAACTAAAGTATGCAAAGAAAAAATTGTTTTTCAAAAAGATACAGCTCATTTAGATTCAAATTTATATATGCAAAAATATATTTCAGAAGATAAATATACTGTACAATTAGGATTAGCAAGATTACCTAAATCAGGAAATGATATTTCAGGTGATAGTTGTATACAATTTAAGTTAGATGACAATAAACATTTAGTGGCGTTAAGTGATGGAATGGGAGCTGGAGCTGAAGCTAAAAAGTCTAGCCAAATAGTTGCCAAATTGCTTAGACAGA
>Ga0137298_10658_pt1 | contig 25698 bp, 22 predicted proteins | sample RamsorincwithD2O_2_FD_97182 | JGI IMG/M metagenome (GOLD analysis project Ga0137298, IMG submission 97182) | Mouse cecal microbial communities from Vienna, Austria - Glucosamine amended with D2O | ecosystem: Host-associated > Mammals > Digestive system > Large intestine > Cecum | place: Austria...
TAACGGATGAGGAATGGAAGGAAGCACAGTGCATGCTGGAGAGTCCCAAACAACTGTTCGATTGTTATGAACGGCCATTCCGGAAGAAAAAAGAGTTTCTTCAATCAATATTTAGGACAATAGAAAATCATAATGTTGTTATTTTCGGTTGTGGAAAGTGGGGGAGATTCTGTCATATATTGCTGGAAAACAACAGGTGTAAAACGGTATTGGCCTATTGCGACAATAATCAGGGATTGTGGGAAACTGCGATTCAGGGAATTCCGGTTATGAATCCTGAGCAGGCGGTGAAAAGGTATCCAGAGGCGTACTATGTGATTGCGAACAAATATAGTGTGCAGGAACTTAAGGCTCAGCTTCGGTCTTTAGGAGTTGAGAAGGAAAGGATATTAGAATATACGATAGGTCTTGACATGCAGATGCTGAATATCAGGTGAGAATATTTAGAATGCAGATAGAGCGCAAGAGTGCAAAGAATTAATAGAAGGGCAGCTGAAAGCCAGGAGTCGAAAGCCAAGAGGGCATGTGTCTTGCGAAATGCTTCTTTCCATGATAAGATAAAACAGAAGTTGTTTCGGATCGGCCGGTTATTTCAGCAGGGGATAAAAGCAAAAGAAATGGAAAAGAAGCAACAGGGTATACTGGAAATGGATAAGACAAAAAGGCGGTGATGCTATCTGGGGAGGAAGGACAGCAGGTTGTTTTGCCAGAATGGCTGAGGCCGTTGGACACTATGGAATATTTTATTTGATTGTTCCTTCCAGGCTTTCTGATGAAAAACGGAAGAAATTTTATTCAACTTTGAGAGAAGTAAAATCTCCAAAACATAATGGAGGCGTTTCAGCTATCGGCAGAGCAGGCTATGGCAACTCTGCAAATCCCGGAAGCCAGACGTGCCTGGCTGGCAGAAAAGCTGCTGAATTAAGAGACATCTAGACAGAAGAAAGGAAACCAAAAACCATGGAGACGGAAAAGCTGATTTGGGAACTCCCCAAGGGACTGCTCCGCTGGTATAATTTTCATAAAGGAGAGAGAGCCTTATTCGTAACAGGCGGTATTGCCGCCTGCGATGTGCTGTCCGAGATGCTGACAGAGTGCGGCCTGCTGACGGACTGTGCAGAAGCAGAACAGCTGATTTCGGCCACACAAAGAGGGAAGGAATCTTTCTATGACGTGATCGTACTGGCTGGGGCGCTGGAACGCAGCAGGTCTCCCGTTGAACTTTTAAGGACATTACAGGAGATGCTGAGTCCAAAGGGAAGGCTGCTTTTAGGAGCGGACAACCGTCTGGGAATCCGTTATTTCTGCGGGGACCGGGATGCTTTTACCGGACGCAATTTTGACAGCATTGAAAATTATGTGAGAATCAATGCCGCGGATATGGGGCAGCTGGAGGGTAGGGCCTATGCGCGGGCGGAGATTCAGGAAATGCTGGAGAAGGCAGGATTTTCCCGGCATCGTTTTTATTCCGTGTTTCCGGAACTGGTACGGCCGCAGGCGATATTTGCGGAGGATTATCTGCCGGAGGAGGAGTTGGAGGTGCGGATTTTTCCCCAGTACAATTATCCGGACACGGTTTTTCTGGAAGAAGAGCGGTTGTACACGACGCTGATTAAAAACGGCCTGTTTCATACGCTGGCCAATGGATATCTGGTGGAATGCCCTAAAGACGGAACGTATGCCAATATGCGGCAGGTGACCTTGTCCATGGATCGGGGAGCGGAGAATGCGCTGATGACGCTTATCCGCCGGGATGATCAGGTGGAGAAACGGGCATTGTATGAGGGAGGCCGGGGAAAGCTGACGCAGCTGATGGAAAATCTCCGGGATCTGCAGGCTCATGGGGTGAAGATGGTGGATGCCCGCCTGGAAAACGGCGCTTTTGTGATGCCTTATGTGAAAGGGGAGTCGGCGACGGATTATTTCCGGCGGATTTTCTATGAGGACAGGGAGCAGTTTCTGAAAAGGCTGGATGAGTTATGGGATATTATTCTGCGTTCCTCGGAGCATGTTCCTTATGAAAATGTGGACTGGGAGCGTTTTGAGCCGGGATGGGAGAAGCGCAAGGCAGACGATCCGGGCAAAGACCGATGGCGGAGAGTGGCTTCGGGAAGCGAGGAGGAACGGGAAAATCTGGGAGTTATCCTGAGACGGGGTTATATTGATCTGGTGTGTCTGAATGGATTTTGGGCAGATGGGGAACTGGTCTTTTATGATCAGGAATTTTATGTGGAGAATCTGCCTGCGAAGGTCATCCTGCTGCGGACCATCGACCTGGTTTACTGGAGCAACACGAAGATGGAAGCTTTGCTGCCGAAAGAGCAGGTGCTGAAGAGATATCATCTGGATGCCTATAAGGAATTGTGGTATCGGTTTATCGGAAGCTTTATGGCGGACCTGCGCAAGGAGCGGGAGTTGAGGGAATATCATCAGACCTATCGGCGCAATGCCGGGATTTTGAATTCCAACCGGCAGAGGATGAATTTTTCGGAGGAGGAATACGGCCGTATTTTCCGGGATATTTTTCGGGGAACGGAAGGGAAGAAGCTGTATCTTTTTGGTTCCGGAAATTTTACGAAGAAATTTTTGTCCCAGTTTGGAGCGGATTATGAGATTGCAGGTATTCTGGATAACAACCGGGAAAAGTGGGGGATGGAGATGTCACAAATTTCCATCGTTTCACCGGAGATATTAAAGCCTTTGCCGGCAGAGTCTTATAAGGTGATTATCTGCATCAAGAATTATGTACCGGTGGTAAGGCAGCTGAAGCAGCTGGGAGTAAAAAACTACGGGATTTATGACTGGAATCTGGAGTATCCCCGAAAGATCAAGGCGCCGGAGACCGGCAAAGGAGATGAGGCGCAGGCGCCTAAGAAGTATCATGTGGGATATATTGCGGGAGTATTTGACCTTTTCCATGTGGGACATCTGAATATGTTCAAAAGGGCAAAGGAGCAATGCGATTATCTGATTGTGGGTGTGGTGAGTGATGATAGCGTGATGAAAAATAAGAAGACCATGCCTTGTATTCCTTTTGCGGAGCGGATCGAACTGGTCCGGGCCTGCAGATATGTGGATGAGGCGGTGGAGATTCCGGCGGATTATGGAGATACAGATGAGGCATATCGCCGGTATCGGTTTGATGTGCAGTTTTCCGGCAGCGATTATGAAGAGGACCCGGCGTGGCTGGCGAAAAAGGCGTGGCTTGAGAAAAGGGGATCAGAGATGGTGTTTTTCCCCTATACGCAAACTACCAGCTCGACGAAGATTAAAGGGATGATTGAGAAAAAACTGCTGTAAAGGAACGCAGGAAAACAGGGAGGATGGCCTATGAACATCAGTATTTCGACGATCGGCATCGTAAATGCCAACATTCCCGGCCAGGGGACGCAGGATATTGCAAATGCCGGTTTTGACAAGGTTTTTCTGGAATTTGGCGTATTTTGTTCGCCTTATGAATTGGAAGAAGCCGGGATGCCGGCCAAGGGAGAGCGTCAGTCAGACAGGATTTCTGTGGCAGACGAGCCTTCCGAAATGAGACCGCAATCCGCACGGATGATTCGGATGTGCCAGGAGAAGCATCTGTGTGTATCGGTTGCCCGGGCGCCGTATCTGCCGCGGGATACCAAAAGGACGGATTTGCAGGAATTGCTGACCAGGCTTCAGGAGGAGAGCATTTGCTGCTGCGGGGAAGCTGGCTGCAATTATCTTGTGGTTCGCCCCTTGTTTGCAGGAATTCCCGCGGGGCAGGAATGGGAGAAGAACCGGGTTTATTATCTCCGCCTGGCGGCTTTGGCCCGTGAGCATCAGGTGATGATCTTGCTGGAGAATCAATGCCGCTTTGTGAACGGCCATTTAATCCGCGGGATCTGCTCGGATGGAGAGACGGCGGCAGAGTGGGTGGACAGGCTGAATCAGGAGGTCAAAGAGGAACGCTTTGGCTTTTGCATGGATGTCGGGGTATGCAATCTCTGCGGCCAGGATATGCATGCATTTGCGCGTGCTTTGGGAAAGCGCATCAAGGCGTTGGTTTTGCGGGATTGTGACGGTCACCGGGAGAATTCGCTGCTTCCCTTTCTTTGCACTTACCAGGGGCAGCCGCAGACGGACTGGCTGAATCTGATCCGCGGTCTGCGGGACATCGGTTTTGATGGGGAACTGGCGCTGGATCTGTCTGGCACGGCCTCGGGGTTTTCACCGCTTTTGCGTCCGCAGCTTCTGACATTGGCCAAGGCGGTGGCTGAGTACATTCGCTGGCAGGTCGAAATAGAAACCCAGCTTGGAAAATATCCTTCGATCGTTCTTTTCGGGGCAGGGAATATGTGCCGTAATTATATGAAATGTTACGGAGAAAAGTACCCACCATTGTTTACTTGTGACAATAATCCGAAACTTTGGGGAACGTCTTTTTGCGGTCTTGAGGTAAGGCCGCCGGAGGCCTTGAAGGAACTTCCGGATGGATGCGGCGTTTTGATCTGCAACATTTATTATCGGGAGATTGAGAAGCAGCTTCGGGAACTGGATGTGAAAAATATTGGTTTTTTTAATGATGAATATATGCCGTCGTTTCATTTTGACAGGCTGAAGGAGGCGGGAAGCGGTGTCGAAATCGGATGAGAAGGGGAAGGCAGAGGCAAAAGAAGGTATGGGTGCAGCAGGAAAATTTTCGGATATTTTGGGACTTGGCGTACAGACAAAGAATGTAGTGGAAGATGAGAATCCGGCAGCCGGTTTTAGGATGCTGAAGGCGGCGGGGTTTTCTTGTGCGGATTTTAGCCTGAATTATTATCTGACGAATGTCTCTTTGTACCGCTCACAGCGAAATGATTTTTTTGACAGGTCAGAGCAGGAGTTGGAGCGGTATTTCACGCCTCACAGACAAGGAGCAAGAGAGGCTGGGATTCGGATTCATCAGATGCACATGCCCTATCCGATCTATATTCCAAACGGCAGGAAGGAACTGAACGAGTACCTGTGGAAGGTGGTTGCGCCAAAAAGCGTAGCTGTGAGTGCTTTTTTTGACTGCTATTATCTCGTGGTTCATGGTTTTAAGCTGGCCCGCAACCTGGGTTCCGAGGAGGCGGAATGGGAGTGGACGGAACGCTTTCTGCACTCCATCGCCCCGATTGCGAAAGAGATGGGGGTTACGATCTGCATCGAGAACCTGTACAGCAATGCGGGGGGACATCTGGTGGAAGGCCCCTGCTGCAATGGAAAAAAAGCCGCGGAGCGCATCGACCGGATCAACGACCAGTATGGGGCGGAGGTGCTGGGATTTTGTTTTGATACGGGACATGCCAATCTGGTCGGATTGGATTTTGAGGAGTTTATCACCACCTTGGGGCAGCGATTGAAGGTGCTTCATATTCATGATAATGACGGAGTGGGGGATCTGCATCAGATTCCGTTTACTTTTACCAAGACAAGGGAAAATACGGCGTCTACGGATTGGGAGGGTTTTGTGCGCGGATTGCGGGCAATCCGGTTTGATAAGGTTCTCAGCTTTGAGACTGCACCGGTACTGGATTCGTTTCCCGGGGAAATGAAATCAGAGGCGCTGGCTTTTATTGCCAGGATCGGCGAGTGGTTTTCCAGACAACTTTCTTCTTGACTGTTATACGAAAATATGGTAATAAGTTTAGGTATACCTTTGAAAGGAATGGAAGGATGATGGAAAAGAAAAGAGAATTTCTCTGGCTTGACTGGATTGTCTGGGGTATCCTGGTGGCTTTGGTGATGCTGGCCTATACATCGGCGGGACGTTATCTTACTGTGATCGCCCGCGGCGGACAGCTGATGTTTGTTCCGTTGGTGGTTTTGTTTTTTAATCATGTAGACTGGAAGCAGGCCTTGCAGGAGCGGGAGAAGGGACTCCTTCTCTGCATGGCGGCCGGGGTTCTGGTTGTGATCAATATGTTCCTGGCAAAAGCCGGGCCGGGGGTGATCTTTGATATTGCCGATCTGCTGCTGATTCTGTATCTGTCGGACAAGGTAAAAATCGATGATGTGAGCCTGGCGATCATTAGTGCGGGATTTTTGCTGATTCTCTGCTTCTGGATTAAGCATGACGGAAGCGATTACAATGCAAACACGATCAGTATGATTGTGTTTGAGGCGACCATTGTGTCTGCGGTGTGCGGATGCTCCCTGTTGTCCAAATGGAATAAAGGCTGGCTGGTGTATCCCTATCTTCTGGCGACAATCCCAACCATAGTCTGGCCGATCGCAAAGAAGTTCCGTGGAAGGACGACTTTGGTGGCGGTACTGATTATGCTGTTTTTCTTTTTGGTGGTGCCGAAGCTGATTTGGCGGGTTCGGGCGTTGTACTATGCTGCGACGGGCGGCGTACTGCTGGTGTCGCTGGCAGTTCCCGCTGCGTTTACTTATATCTATGTCGGTTATGTCAGCCAGGGTTTGACATTTCCGCCCGAACTGCGGAAATTCGGAGGGCGTGAGCCGGTATGGCTGCAGTTCTTTGAAGCCTGGACCAAAGAGCCATGGACCGGAATCGGGAATGATTATGTTGCGAAGATTCCGGATCTGCTTTTTACCAACGTACACAATGGACTATTGCATATTCTTACAGTATATGGGGTTCTGGTGTTCTTGATTACCCTGATTTTGTTTGGGATGGTGATTGCGAAAATCCGGACAGATGAGATGTCAACAGCGAAAAAACTGGGGTTCAGCCTGATCATCGCGATGGTTGCAATGATGACGATGGAGTCCTATGTGATCACGGCTTTTTCCAATCTGGTTTTCTTTTTCGTATTGCTGGTGATTTTCCGGGAAAATGGGCAGATGAGAAAAAATATCGCTCAAAATGAGCAAGAACAAGGCAAAAATACCTAAAACACCTTGAATAATGCCTCAGGAGTTGGTATACTAGAACAAGGGTGCCGGGAAGGTCGGGAACTCCGTCTTACGGCATTCTTTTTTTATTACAGGGTATCCGTCCATTTGCATCAGAAGTGTGTCCTGCCGGATTGTGATGAATAAATTATCGACAATTTGCATAAACATTTTCTGAGTAGGGGATACTGAAAGCGAAGCGGGATGATGCTGTTAGGGAGGAGAAAGCATTAAAATGGTCAGCGCAGTAAGGGTATTCTATTCGTCCAATAACACATGCCAGTTCGTGCGTACTTCCGAGTTTTTAAAAACGTGCGGAATTTACGTTTATGAGGCAGGAGAGGGGTGTGAAAAGCAGGCAGAAAGTCCTGGGGAATCGATAGAATGGAGCCTGGTTCTGGACTGCGGCCATGAACAATTGGAGGAAAGAAGGGTTTCCCTGATTGAGGAAATTGATAGAGAAAATAAGTGCGGTGGTTTTCTGTTGCCCTTTTTTCATTATTTTCAGGAACAGGCGTTATACCGGGCATTGTTTTGCGTTCATAATATCAGTACAAAAGACAGCGCGCTGCTGCAGGATGCGAAAGAGCAGCTTCAGAAAGGCTTGCGGTGGCTGGAAGAGAAGAACGTCTTTTCTGCGGCCAGTTGCTTTAGCCGTGCCTATCTGGGTTATTGTCTGTATAAGGCGGAGGAGTGTGTTCAGGAGAACTTTCCGGATGAGGAAGGCAAAGGGGAACGTTTTAGGGAATTAAAACGTTTGTGTGATCAGGCGAGGGAACTGGACTCGGAATATCCGGGAATTGATGAATTGGAAGGGGATATGTATTTTACCTTCCAAAACCATTACATTTTCGGAATTATGCATTATGAGAATTGTCTGAATACTTACAATTATACGGCGCCTTATAAGCTGTCCAAATATTGGAGAGATATTGTTGAGAGCAAAAGAAACGAACGGTCCTGCCTGAAGAAATCCTATGACTGCAATAGGAATTATCACGAGGCGGCCTTTGACCTTGCCTATTATTATGAAGGGGAGGGCAGAGTGGAAGAGGCTGTCGCAATTTATCGTTTGATTGTAAATAAACTGAAAAAAAAGGCGGAAGACAGAGAACTGACCTTGAGCGAATTTAGTTCTTTATGTAAAGCGCATAAAAGAATTGGGTGCATGATGTACAAGGATGAATATGAGCCGCGCTATTATGAGGCGATTGAGGAATATAAAAAGATCTTCCAGCTTTGGAATGAGTGCGGGAAGAATAGATTTATATGTTGTTTTCCCAAAGAGCACAGAGAAGAACTGGTAGAACATTACAGAAACTCCTTTAGTATCGAGGGGGTACTGTTTTCACTTGCGAAGATATACCGTATTATCTCGGAAGAAGGAAGAGTTTCTCTTGCTGAAATTTTCGGAACCTGTCCGGTTGTCAGTTACCTTCGGCAAGAAGCAAGCCTGATTCCGACAGGCATGGAAATCCGGCTGGATAAATCGGAGACATTGATTAATCTTGGGGAAGAAATGGTATAAAATCAAAATATAGGAGAGCAGTCTTGAAGAAATATACAAAAGCGCTGGAGATCATGCTGAGGCATGTGGCAGTCAGGGAAATTATAAGCGGCGATATTACATACAACAGGTTTGGCAAGAGCACATTTGTGCTTCTTGCCAATTCTTATAATGCCAACTATTCCAACGATGAAATAGAAAACCTGTACACCTATTTTGTAGATGAAATACAGATCCAGAAAAAACGCCTTTTTGGCAGCGAGGAAAGGGAATCCGGCTTTCTAAATGTCTTTGAGCTGCTACTGCAGTTTGCGGAAAATGTACTGTTGGAGAGCGGAGATATGCCGGTCTGCAATTACAGCAAATTGCTACGCTGGCGGAGCACCTCGCATATTTTGGATGAGGATATCTTTCTGTCGTCTTTTCTGGCTTATCAGGATTCCCTGCGGCCGGGAAGCCGAAGAGACTTGCGCTGGGATCTGGTGACAGGCACCAACAATGTGTCGTTGAAGAAACTGATGGAAAGAGGGATTGCTGAGAACCATTTTCATCTGAAAGGCTCTTCCCCCTATTTTCATCTGTCCTGGATTTCTCTGATGAATGATATCGGAAATCCGCGTTTTGATGAAATACTTGCGAGGTATGATGACAGAAGATTGAGCGGAAAGATGAATTATAATTCAAAATACGGAGAGGTTTCTTTGTATTTTATGTGTATGCAGGCGGCTCTGATCCGGCTGGTTCTGTTTTTGTGGCTGCGGGGGAGACGCTTTGTGCTGGACAAGTGCAGTGTGGATGCGGATTATCTGAAAACGTTTTTTGACTACCAGAAACTGGGGAAGGTATCCTGGAAAAGAGAGGAACTGAGAAAGCGGCGGGAGGAAAGGTCAGGAAGGTATCAAAAGGTTGCTTGTTCGGATATCCTGCTCTCAGAAACGCAGTCCTTTGATGGAGAGGAGGACAATCTCAGGGGGCAGTACGCGAAACGGATGATTTCCCAGGTGCTCAGTGAATTTTGGTTTGATGACCGTTTGCTTTATGGCTGGGGCGATGAGATCACTTTGTCAGAGATTGTGGACACCCTGCTGACGGAAAATAGGAAAATCCCACTGCAATATGCAAAAGGACTTATCTCAGAAAAGCAGTATCTGGAGTTTGAACAGAGAAATACTCTGGAACTGGTGCAAAAGATTCTGAATGAGCCGGATAGGATGGTCAATTATCAGAAGGAAATTGAGGATTTGATTCAGGTCCAGCGTTGGGAGCAGGCGATGGGGACCGAGAGCCAGGAAATGCTGGATTATGCGATTCCGGATGAATACAGTGAGTCTTCTTTGCAGAGGTGGGGATCGGATACCTGGCCGCGGGAGGGGGAAGAGGAGGATGTATTTGCAATCAGAAGTGCTAAAAATATCATTACCGGCGAGAGATGGATTCTCTATCAAATTTATAAGCTGCGTCTTGATTTTGAGACTGCTTTTTTGTACTACAATTACCACTATAATCCTGGGGTAAAGATGGAAGGGAGCAAGACGATCGAAGTAAAAGTCAGCGACAGGATGATCCAGGTGGTTGGCCAGGTTCAGAAGCATATGCAGAGAAAGATTGCGGCGTTGGGAGTCGGGGTGGAGGCGAATCCTTCTTCTAATTATTTGATTGGAACATTCCGGCGTTATGATAAGCATCCGCTGCTTCGTTTTTACAATATCGGTCTGACATCGGATGAAAAGGAACTGCAGGAATGCCCGCAGATATCAACATCGATCAATACCGATGATCAGGGAGTATTTGCCACGAGCCTGGAGAATGAGTATGCCCTGATGGTACTGGCCTTAGAGCGGATAAAAGGAGAGGATGGAAAAGCAAAATATTCACGGGAAAGAATTTATAAGTGGCTGGATGATATTCGGGAGATGGGGATCCGGCAAAGTTTTCTGCGGAGGAACCGATAATTGTATGAAACGTGCAGAATTTGTTCGTCTATGCTGTGAGATATGCGCAGAATGGATAAAAAAATGGAAAAAATTCCCAATTAGTATATTATTTGGAAGTACTTATCGGGAAAAAGAGATAGACTTAAGGTAATACCATAAATGGAAGGGTGTTGCCTTATGAAGAGTGAACAGGAATTATTGTCAGATCGTATTGAATATTATTGCAAAGACCGCAGATTGTCTTATTATGCCCTGGCAAATCGTGCAGCTGTTCCCTTGACTACACTGATGCACATTATCAATTGCTCAACAAAGAATCCGGGAATTTTCACAATTCTTAAAATATGCAGTGGATTGGAAGTTACCATAACCGAATTTTTCGATTCCGAAGAATTTGTAAACATCGAGTTTGAAATTGAGTGACGGGAAATGGCAGGAAAGGGAAAAGGTGCAGGGATGAAAACAAAGCAGGAACTGTTGTCAAAAAGAGTCGGGGAATATTCTCAGGTAAGGAGACTGGCAGCTTATGCGCAGCTTGGCCGTATGCCGGTCTCGGAAGAGGACTTGAGAAGGGCATTGGGACTGGGCCGGAAGGAGAAGGAGGTTTCTGAGGTTTTGAAGACAAATGGAGGGTGCGAGGGTACAGGGAGAAAGATGTTTGGATTTTAAAAGAATTGAGGATGAAAAACGAAAAGAGTCGCTTAACTAACTGTTAAACGACTCTTTTTGTTTTGCCATGTCAAAAAGATGCCTGTTAATTTAAGGAATTCTTTAATATTTTCTGGATAAAATGGAAAGTTGATATTGTTGACATCCCTATGGAATGATGTTATAATCGGAACCGTTATAGTTAACAGATTTTTTTGATTTATATATAAGAAAAGAGTCGCTTAACAGTTAGTTAAGCGTCCACTGTGAGGCGTATTTTCAAAGAAGTGATAGCCAAAGGGGAAACAGCACAAAAAGCAGCAGCCAGAGAGCAGCAGTACAGAGGGCTGCAGGAACTTGAGTGGCTGCAGATGGGGGTGATTGCAGGATGTGGTGTGTGGTGCATGTAAAGGATGGAGGGGAGGCCCGGACGGAAGACTTCGTAGCCGGACTGCTTCCCGAAAATGTAAATGCCCGGTGTTTCCACCTGGTCAGGAACAGGAGGATGAAATACCAGGGGGAATGGCATACGGTCCAGGAAGACCTGTTTCCCGGCTATGTGTTCATCGACACGGATCAGCCGGACAGGGTATACAAAGAACTGAAAAAGACGCCCAGGCCCCGGCTGCTGTTCAGTGGAGACGACTATGTGTCGACGCTGGAAAGGCATGAATCCGATCTGATGGAACGCCTTACGGACCGGCGGGGGGTGATCGGAATCTCCAAGATCCATATCAAAAACGACGGGACCATCCGCTATTTGACCGGCCCCCTGTCGAGGATGGGGTATATGGTGAGAAAAGTAAACCTTCATAAGCGGATTGCCCAGATCGAGGCAGAGTTTATGGGGAGGAAGAGGACCCTGTATCTGGGAATCGACATTGAAGGGGATGACAGGGGGAAGGCAGGGGGGTATGTAAGTGATGTGGTATGTGATGCAGGTCTATACGGGGCAGGAGCAGAAAGTCTGTGAGCAGTGCCGTAGCCGGATTATGGAGGAAGGGGAGGACGTGTTCGTGCTGCTGGCGGAGCGGATGACCAGGGTCCGTGGGGAGTGGAAACGGATCACGGGCCGCCTGTTTCCCGGATATGTGTTTGTGGAGACCGGGGAAATCGAAGGCTTCTTCATGCGTTTAAAGGGCATGGGAGCCATGACAAAGGTATTATGTACCGGGGGGGAGATGACCCCGATATATCCGGAGGAAGAGGAGCGGCTCCGCCTGCTGGGGGGAGGGGAGCATATCGTAAGGTATTCCGAAGGGTACCTGGAAGGGGAAGAGCTTACCGTCATATCCGGGGCCTTAAAAGGCTATAAGGGTGCAGTGAAAAAGATCCTGAGGCATCAGAGGCTGGTGGTTCTGGAGATGCCCCTGATGGGGCAGGGCGTGGAAGTCGCGCTGGGGCTTGGGGTTGTGAGGAGAGGGTGACTTCATAGGGCAGAACGGGGAAGGCAGAAGGGCACAAGGCGGGGCCATACGGCCTGGCGTTGGCCGGTGCCGGCAAAAGGGGCAAGCGGTTATAAAAATCACGGAATGTACTGGACGTTTCGCACGCCGTGCAGGAAGTGACGGGCATAGGCTTCCAAGGGGCCTGGGGCGCATAGGGGCCCCGGGGTGGCGGAGCCTGGCCTTTTTTGTATCACAGGGCAGTTTGCTTTCAGATAAAGACTATACAAAAGGGAGCGAGGCGTAACATGTATGATTTCAGTTCGGACCCACGTTTTAAAGGAATAAAGCCACTGCCAGGGAAGGTGCTCCTTGCATCCCCTACCATGCATGGGGAGGAGCTCCGCTATATCAAGGAGGCCATGGACTCCGGCTGGGTGACCACGGTGGGGGAAAACATCAACCAGCTGGAAAAGGAAGTGGCGGAGAGGGTAGGGGTACGGCATGCGGTAGGGCTTGCCAGCGGGACGGCTGCCCTCCATTTGGCGGTGAAGCTGGCGGCGGAGGAGCTGTACGGAAGCAGCACAGGGGTGAGCACCCCTTGCGGCCTGGGTGCGGGAGGGGCCTTAAAAGGGGCCCGGGTATTCTGCTCCGATATGACATTTGCGGCCACGGTGAACCCGGTGGCCTATGAAGGAGGGGAACCGGTATTCATAGACACGGAGTATGAGACCTGGAACATGTCGCCGGAGGCCCTGGAGCGGGCATTTTCCATCTACCCGGAAACCCGGCTGGTTATCATGGCACATCTTTACGGCACGCCGGGGAAGATAGACGAGATCCGGGATATCTGCCATAGCCATGGGGCCCTCCTGATTGAGGATGCGGCGGAGTCCCTGGGGGCGGCCTATAAAGGGGTCCAGACCGGCCGGTTCGGAGACATGGCTGTGGTCAGCTTCAACGGCAATAAGATCATCACGGGGAGTTCCGGCGGGATGCTTTTGACGAACAGTGAATACCAGGCAGGGAAGGCCAGGAAGTGGTCCACCCAGTCCCGGGAGGCGGCGCCATGGTATGAACATGAAGAACTGGGATACAACTACCGCATGAGCAACCTCATAGCTGGTGTGGTCAGAGGGCAGCTGGGGTATCTGGAAGAGCATATCGAAAGGAAGCGTGTGATCTATAAGCGCTATCAGGAGGGACTGAAAGACCTGCCGGTGGAAATGAACCCATGGGATGAGGATAACAGCGAGCCGAATTATTGGCTGTCATGTCTTATGATCCATAAAGATTTTATGTGTGATACAGAGAGGTCAGAAAGGAGAGGGCTTTATAAAAAGGAAAATGGGAAAACATGCCCCACGGAGATCCTGGAGGCCCTGGCATTTTACGGGGCAGAAGGAAGGCCCATCTGGAAACCCATGCACATGCAGCCTATGTATAGGAATAATGGGTTTGTGACGGAGATGGGATCTGGGAGGGGATGCAGTAATGCCTATGCAGAGGAAGAAAAGAAAATAGACGTAGGAAAGGATATTTTTAACCGTGGACTGTGCCTGCCATCAGATATCAAGATGACAAAAGCAGAGCAGGATGCAGTGATAGACGTGATACACCGGTGCTTTGGGGCAGGGGCAGGCTGAGGCAGTGGGCCCGTGTTTCGGGTGAGGGATAGAGGCTTGGAGGATAATGCAGATGGGTATCCGGGGAGGAGGGGCTGTGAGGAAGAAAAGGGCGACGGTTTTCTTTTTATTAGCTGCCGGGAATGCCGTAGGAATAACGGCATATGGAATAACGAGGAAAAAACAAAAAAAAGCGAGGGAAGAAAAAAGGCATGTCCCTTATGGGGTTTATGAAGCGGTAATTAAGAGGCCCCTTGACATATTCCTGTCTGGTACAGCCTTGGTGGTTTTGAGCCCGGTAATGCTAGCAACAGGCCTGCTTGTCAAAAAAAATCTAGGGGGCCCCGTAATATTTTGCCAGAAAAGGCCGGGCCTGGATGGGAAAATATTTACGATCTATAAGTTCCGAACGATGAAAAACGAGTACGATGAAGATGGCGCACTATTGTCTGATGAAGAACGTCTGACGGATTTTGGGAAGTGGCTTCGCAGCACCAGTTTGGATGAACTTCCGGAACTGTGCAATATCTTTGCTGGCGACATGTCAATAGTGGGGCCAAGGCCGCTGCTTGTGGAATATCTGGATAAATATGATGAGAAACAGAGGCACCGGCATGATGTAAAACCGGGGCTTACAGGATATGCCCAGGTATCCGGAAGGAACCGGCTGTCTTGGAATGAGAAGTTTGAAGATGATGTGAAATATGCAGGGAGGATTACGTTTTTGGGAGATTTAAAAATAGTATTGAAAACGGTGCAGGCAGTGCTGAAGCGTGACGGAATAAGCAGTGTGTCTTCTGCGACAATGGAACCTTTTGAAGGGAATGGGAATGGCGAGTAAGGCTGCCAGGCGCTATAGGATAGAAGCCAATGGTTGAGGCATAGGAGAATTATAAAAATGAACATATTGTTTACAGGTGTGGGAAGACGGGTAGAACTTCTTCAGGCTTTCCGCGAGGCAGCCACCTATCTGAATAAAGATATAAAAATCTACGGAGCTGACATGGCTGGTACAGCCTCTGCAATGGCATTTTGCGATTTTACACGAATCATCTGTGGGATGAAAGAGGAGGCCTATATTTCGGAACTCATGGAAATATGTAGAAAGGATAGCATTAGCCTATTAATCCCCACCATAGATACAGACCTGTTGATTTTAGCAGAAAACAAAGAGAGATTTTGCAATATCGGAACAAAAGTACTGATAAGCTCACTGGAAAAAGTACAGGTATGCCGTGACAAAAACCAGACATCCCAATTTTTCAAGGGATGTGGATTAAGCACCCCCATATCAGTATGTGATTGGAACGAATATAAGAACGGGTATCCAGCTTTTATCAAACCCAAAGACGGAAGCAGCAGCATTCATGCTTATAAAATAAAGAACAAGGTGGAACTGGAACATTATGCTTCTCAAATGGATGGCTATATCATACAGCCATATATAGAGGGGACGGAATATACCGTTGATATTTTTTGTGATTTTGAAGGAAACCCCGTGTATATCACACCAAGAATCCGAATGGCAGTTCGGTCCGGGGAAGTACTGAAAGCAAAAATTGATCTGGATGAAAAAATAATCAAAGGATGTAAAAGGATTATTCATGGTTTAAGGCCATGCGGGCCGATAACAGTGCAGCTGATCCGGGAAAAGAAGAGCGGGATAGATTATTATATAGAAATCAATCCCCGTTTTGGAGGCGGCGCCCCGCTTTCCATGAAAGCGGGGGCAAGGAGTGCAGAAACCATTCTCAGGCTGATGGGTGGAGAGGGGATAGGGAAAGAGAAAAACTGCATAGAAAATGGTGCATTATATAGCCGGTTTGACCAGAGTGTGTGTGTAAAGCATGGAAAAGGGCCACATCCGATCAAGGGGGTCATTTTTGACCTTGACGATACATTATACCTGGAAAAAGAATATGTAAAAAGTGGATATAAAGCGGTTGGAAGGTATTTGGACAATGAAGGGTATGCTACAGAAATGTGGGATTTTTTTGAAAAGGGAAAGCCTGCCATAGATGAACTTTTAAAAAGGATTGGCAAAGAGTGGCTAAGAGAAGCTTGCCTAAGAATATACAGAGAACATCATCCGGATATCCATCTTTTGGATGGCATAAAAGAGAGGATAATACAGTTGAAAGCGGATGGGATCAAAGTGGGGGTTATAACAGATGGAAGGCCAGAAGGGCAGCGGAAAAAAATCGAGGCCCTCGGCTTAGGGCAGCTTATGGATGACATCATTATCACAGATGAATTGGGAGGGATACAGTTCCGCAAGCCTTGTGATATTGCTTTTCGTATTATGCAAACAAGGTGGAAACTTCCTTTTGAAGAGCTGATGTATGTAGGGGATAATATTAATAAAGATTTCCAGGCCCCCAGACAGCTAGGAATGCAAACTGACTATGTCAGAAATGAAGGGGGATTATATTTGAATTGAAGGATTTATTGTACGTGGCTGCTATTGGCATTACGATGTGGTTCTTTGGGTTTTTGGCTTGTGGACTAATACATAAAGGAAACATTGCAGGTATTGCATGCGGTGCTTCAAAAGGAACCCAGCCCCGTTATCTTGGTTCAGGTACTCCCCATGTAGATGATATCCCCGATAAAGTCTGCTGGGAATAGTTAAGAAAGCTGGTATATATGAATATTCTGTTTTTAACATTGGCAAAACTGACAAGCCTAAAAGACACAATGGTGTATACCGATATGCTGCACACTTTTGAGAAACATGGACACACGGTATATGCAGCCTGCCCGCTGGAAAAAAGGGACAGCAGGGGCAACTACCTAGAACAGGAAGGCAATATTTGCTTGCTGCATGTCAATATCGGCGGAAACTACTTCAATACAGGCACGGTTGAAAAAGGATTAACCCTTCTTAGATTGGAGAAAAGGTATATTAAAGGGATATCTGAAAAATTCGCAGAAGCCAGTTTTGATTTGGTTCTATACACAACCCCGCCTATCACATTCAACAAGGCTGCTGCGTTCTTCAAGAATCGGGACCATGCGGTGTCATATCTGATGCTTAAGGACATCTTCCCCCAGAATGCTGTGGATATGGGCATGATGTCAAAGCGTGGGATAAAAGGGATCTTATATAAATACTTCCGCAGGAAAGAGAAGAAGCTGTACCAGGTTTCTGATTATATTGGATGCATGTCCCCGGCCAATATGGAGTATGTGATGGAACATAACCCCGGGGTTGACAGCGCAAAAGTGGAGCTACTGCCAAATAGCATTATTGTCAGGGATATGAGTGTCAACCAGGAGAAGAGGGATGAGCTCCGCCGGAGGTACGATATCCCCACCGATAAGGTCGTGTTTGTATATGGGGGGAACCTCGGGAAACCCCAAGGCATAGATTTCCTCGTTGAGTGCCTTAAAAAGGCAGGATCTGAGGGGGTCTTATTTCTTATTATCGGCGACGGGGCTGACCAGTATAAAATCCAGAAATATGTTTACGATGAAAAGCCGCAACATGTAATCCTTATGAAAAGGCTTCCCAAGGAAGACTATGACCTCCTTGTCAGTTCATGCGATGCAGGACTCATATTCCTCGACTATAGATTTACGATACCGAACTTCCCGAGCCGTCTGCTGGGCTATATGCAGTCCAAGATCCCGGTATTAGCCGTAACGGATACCGTGTCCGATATTGGGAAGACAATCGTAGAGGGGGATTTTGGCTGGTGGTGCGCAAGCAATGATTCAGATGCGTTCCTTAGCACGGTGAGGGAAGCGGTGGGGTGTGATTTAAAACTACTAGGTGAAAATGGGTTTGAATACCTGAAGGACAACTATGATGTGGAAAACAGCGTTCGTGACATACTGGCGCATATACGGGGATAAGCACAGAAAGGAGAACATCCAATCATCAATGGGTATTGGATTATACATAATATAGGATGAACATACTTCTGCTCTCACCTTTGCCGCCACCAAGTGGTGGGATTGCAACATGGACGGAAAAATACTGCAGGTATTGTAAAGCAAATCATATTTCTGTTGATCTGGTCAATATTGCAATTATAGGCAACAGAAAAGGCGCGATAGGCAACAGGAGAAATCTGTTTGATGAAGTTAAAAGAACTTTTTTCATATATAGGGATCTTGAAAGAAAAATAAAACATAGAAACTATGATATTGCGCATTTAAATACATCCTGTGGGGAATTTGGAATCTATAGAGATTTATTACTTGCAAGAGAAATAAAGAAATGTAATATTCCTCTTATATTAGAAGCACATTGTAATTTAGATACTGCTTTAAGAAAAAAGCATGTTACTAAATGGTTTAAAAAACTAACAAAGTTGTCGGATCGTGTGTTGGTATTGAACAATAGGTCGCTTAGGACGGCAAAAGAATATTGTTCAGAAAAAGTTCAATGTGTTCCTAATTTTATAGATGATGAGTATACCATAGGACATAGAGATATTGCTCAGGAACTTGGAACGATAGTCTATACGGGACATGTGCAGGAAGATAAAGGATGTTATGATATACTTGAGGTTGCAAAACGTGAACAATATATTCAGTTTTATCTGGTAGGTGCAGTAAATGATCAATTTAAAAATTATTCAATTCCTTCCAATGTTCATTTAGTTGGTGAAGTAAAGATGGACGAGGTAGAAAAATATTTGAAAAAAGCCGATCTTTATATTTTTCTTAGTCACTCGGAAGGCTTTTCTATGTCCCTGCTTGAAGCCATGGCATTAGGGCTTCCTGTGATTGCCACGGATGTTGGTGCCAATGAAGATATGGTTGCTGATCAAGGCGGACGGATTATTTCAGTCGGTGATATAGATGCAGCAATTCAAGCAGTAGAAGATATGAGAGATTATAAGAGCCGATCAGAGGCATCTGCATGGAATATAAGAAAAGTAAGGAGCCATTATACTATAAGTACAGTTATTCCTCAGTTAATAAATCTTTATAATGAAGCGAAATAGAAGTTGAATTGAGAGGAATTTTGGAATGCTTTCATTCGTTTTTGTGGTCACATCACTTTGTCTGATGGGAGTTATGTCAATAGGGAATATAAAAATAAGAAAAAGGAATGCAATTCTTTTATGGACTTCCTTTGTTATTCTTTTATCATGGCTGGCGTATCAATTTGAATTAAATGGAGCAATTAATTACGATTTGTCTAGGCATTACAACTTGTTAGCGGGTTTTAGAATACATGGGGTCCCTCATCTTATTGAACATCTTGAAGTTTTTCCAGAGAAAAGCTGGTATATATTGTTGTATGTGTTATCCCGAATACCAAATGTAAAGTTTATCACATTAGTATCTTGTGTAGTGATATATGCGATTTTTGGATGGATTATGTTGGATACATTTGCCCAGGATCAAAATAAGATTAGTATAAAACAGTTGTTTTTTTCACTACTGCTATTTGAAGGGACCTGTGATTATGGATATCGTGTGGCTACGGAGGTTAGAAATGCTTTAGCAGTTTCTTTGCTTGCATTAGGGATATATTGCTATGTACGTTATGAAAGAAAGGTATTATTTATTGTGCTTTCTGCTTTGGCTGCAAGTTTCCACACGACATGTATTATATTTCTCTTTCTTGCTGTCATTTATAAGGTGTTCCCCAAAGTACTAATGGTTTATCAATGGTTCTTTTTATTATGGCAACCTCTGCAAAGAGTAATTGGAACAATCCTGTCGTATGTGCCAATATCATATATAAATTATGTGGGCAATAAAATTTTGGCATATTCCGATGCGTATGAATACCATCATTTTATATTTTATATGTTATTTGCACTTTTGATGTTTTTGTATATTTTCCTGTTAAATAACTGCACAAAAAATGAATTTTCAAAAAATCAAAGGTGGCTATTTGGTTTTTTGATGGGAATTTCATTATTTTCATTAGGAAGCATTGGCAGCGTTCCGGTGATACGGTTCCCAATTGTTCTTAGCTTTTTTAGTCCGATGTTTGTAAAAAAGGCATATTCGGGCACCATAAGATATGGAAAAGTAACAGTAAAGATAATGTGTGGAGTTTCCTTTCTAGTATTTGTATATTGGGTTTTATATATGTACAAATCACTACATGCATTTGGGGCAACTTGGATATTTTAACGATTTTCTCTGGCAGGTAGATAATAAAATGAAGTTCAGTATTTTAATTCCTATGTATAATGTGGAAAGATATGTTGGCGCATGCCTTGATTCAGTACTGAATCAAACATTTCAGGATTATGAGGTAATCATTTATAACGACGCCGGGACTGATGGCAGCCTTAATATATGTGAGAAATTTCAAAGAAAATACCCAGACAGAGTCAGGATCGTTTCAGGAAAAACAAACATAGGTTTGTGTCTTGGTAGAATAGAACTTGTAAAATATGCAAAAGGAGAATATTGTGTTTTTGTGGATTCGGATGATCTGGTGACACCATACCTTCTTGAGAATATACATGATGCAACAAGAGAAGATGCGCCAGATATTGTGATGTATGATATGTTTGCACACTATGAGTTCAAATTTATGTTTTCCTATAATCGTGTTTTTCACTTTGGTCATGAAAGCAGACTTTTTGCTAATGAAGGATTAGAGGAGTATTACAATTCATTGGCAACCTTTCAGATTCATGCGATTTGGAGAAAGGCATTTAAGAGGGAAGCATGGAACAGAATCGAGTTTGATGATGTGAGCAGGCAGATTCAGATGGGAGAAGATTTGTACTTCACACTGAAGCTTATGGAGCATATTCAGATAATAAAGTATATCCCAAGGGCATTATATTATTATCGATGTAATTTTGGGAGCATGACCCATGTGTTTAAACGGAATGGTCTTTCCGAAAAATTGAAAGTGTCGGAATATTTCTTGAAAAACATACAGAACAGGCGACTGGATACAAATAAACTTGAAAAACAGATTTATCAGCATGTAGCTTCTGACACGATTGGTTATATTGAGGCAATGGCGTCCAGATCGTGTCGGTTAGGTATAACCGACAGAGAGGAAATATATCTGAATATCGCGAAGGAACCGTTGATTCAAAGATTAATAAACGAGAAGAATGATTTGCTGGATGATCAGCAGAAGGATGTTATTGGCGGCATATGTGCAAATAACTTTTCAAAAGCCGAGGAGTTGATCGGTAAAAATCGAATACACTTTTTTATTAGGGATATATTGGGCGGCCTGATATTGAAATAAATGAAAGGAAATGTGATTCAAGAAATGAATAAAATTGCCGTTTATATACCGAATTATAATGGGGCGGATTTCTTAAGAAAGGTTTATATTCCTAAAGGGTGCGATTGCGTGGTCATGGATAATCGCTCTACGGATGATTCTGTTAATGTGTGTGGTGAAAGAGGATTTATTTGCGTAGAAAACGAGACATTAGTTTCACGAACAGAGAATTGGTTAAGATGTATAAATCATTTCAGAACACAAAGTTACGAGTGGATGAAATGGCTTTTTATCGGAGATGAACTGAAAAACGATTCTTATCAAATCATGACGGAGGCTGCTGCAAATGCGAAGGGATCTGCAGTTGTACTATTTGATTATTACATAAATACAGGATCGAGGAATACAGTCAAATCTTGGATGGATCACTTTGAACCCGGGGTGGTAGAAAATAAAGTTGCTAAACTTAGTTATATAGAAAAAGGTTCATTCGCATCGCCTATTTGTATCATGCTCTCAAAAAACTGTGATTTTGATCGGATTGATTTAACAGGTCTTTCATGGGCGGCAGATGTCAGGATGCTGGACCAGCTTATAGGAGATTGTAGTATTTATTATTGCAACAGATCTGTAGGTGTTTTTAATTCACGGCAGAGAAAGACCTACTCATTGGATAAGAGGAAGTTGTCCTCTTATCTGGAGACTATGTACGTAATGTATTCCTCATATCGCAACTTTCGGATGCAATATCCGGATACGTTGATCGACGGAAGCTGGTTTCAAAATCATATGATCGACTGTCTTACAGATAATATTAATAGTGGTAAGGTCTTCTTTTTAATTACAAAATCTCTGCTCCGAGGATTGGGGAAGTTAATATTTAAGAAAAATGGCGGTGATTTAAGAATATGAGAATTGCAGTACAAAATCCCAGTTTTATATTTGAAGATCAGGAAAAAAATTTTAATGGGTACAATTACATTTTCTTAAAAAAGTATTGCAGTCTGATTTATTCGCAGGATTTAAGAAAATACAGTGCGTATAAGAAATGGATTCGTAATAATGATCTTAGTATTGATGTGACTTATAATCCCTTTGTGTTAAATAAAAGGATTGACGTACTTATTGGGTTTAATGGTGTTCCATACAGGTTTTTCTATAAACCGCCGAAAAGTTTTCATGGAATGAAAATATATCATGTTATGGACTATGTGTTTTATCCGTCAAAAGCAAATAAGGCATTGGATAAAGGGGATGTCAATTATGTGATGGGTTATTGCGATCATTATTCTAATGATAACTTTTTTAAGAAATACTATCCTGGATATACAACAGACAGGATTATCAGTGTTCCCTTTGGATTTGGAGAAAGATTTAAAACAGTTACACCATTTTCAGAAAGAAAGAACAAAGTTATTGCGCTTGGTTCCGTTAATCCGGTAAGAGATCAAAACGGTGGAATATTGTTAGAATATCTGGATTTCCATAAAGATAATAAGTTTACTCATAAATTAAGACGAGCCATTGTTGTCAACAGAGACCAGTGGTCTGATTGCATAGACGATTTGCTTCCAACATTTCCAGAAACTAAAAATCCTAATTATGATCCGGTTGCGGAACTAAATAAGTATACAATGTTTGTTAATGATGCTGGTCTTATGAATTTTCCGCCCGCCAGAACTTATGAGGGAATAGCTGCAGGGTGTGTAATGGTTGCTGAGGATTTGCCAATATGGAAAGAATTAGGATTTGTTGGAGGAGTAAATTGTATCCTGTTTGAAAAGGATAATTATCAGGAAATGATAAATAAAATCCGCTATTATCAGAATCATCTTGGTGAGTTGCAACTTATTCAGGTAAAATCATTTGAATTGGCACAGAGGTATACTCATGAAAGGATTGCAGACAAACTCTATAAAGGGATAAAAGAGAGATACGAAAGTGATTAAAGGTAATCTGAGGAGGAAATGTTTTGTGCGATGCCAGGAAAAAGTAATATGGGATTAAAAGAAAAAACACTCAAAAACAGTTTTTACTCTGCAATTGCCCAAATAATTATGATATTTCTGCGGTTTTTATCGAGATATTTTCTTATAAGATATATAGGAGTAGAACTGGTAGGTCTTAGCGATACGATATCAAGCACGGTAGGAATGTTGTCATTGGCTGAAGTGGGCATCGAGTCCGCAATATCGTATAGTCTTTATACACCGATTAAAGATGGTGATAAGGAAAGTATTAATAAGATCATGAATGTGTTCAGGAGGCTGTATGCCATATTAAGCGGAATCATATTACTAATTGGAATAAATGGTTTATTCTTTCTTAAATACATTCTTAAAGGAATAGATATTAACTTTATGGTTTACTGCATTTATTTTCTTTATGTAGGAAATACTTGCATATCTTATTTGCTTTGCCACAGACGAACGCTCCTGTATGCGGATATTCAGGAGTATATAGTAAAAAAAATTGATATTGCCACTAATATTCTTTTCACTGTACTGGGACTTATCATAATACTTGTAACTCATGACATTATCTTTTATACAATTACATTGATATTTCAGACTTTTGTTTCAAATTTTTGGATTCATGTGAGTAGCAGAAAGATATATCCTTATCTCAAAAATGGACCGGTTGATAAGAAAATTTTAAGAAATACACTTTTATATGCAAAGGATTTGTTTTGGGGTACAGTAGCAGGATTTGTTTATGGATCTACAGATAATATAATTGTATCTGGTTTCTTGGGTACAGTATATGTTGGGTATCTTGGAAATTATTCCCTTGTGAGCAAAAGCATACAGACGATTGTTACAAAAGTTTTATCTCCAATCACACCGACAATAGGACGCCTCCAAAGGGAGGATATCAGTAAAAAACAATTTAACAGTATCTTTTATAAATATCATCAAATATGTTATTTATCGGCACTTGCTGTTACAGTACCTATGCTGGTTCTTTTTGATGGGTTTATCATTTTCGCTTTTGGTCAGGATTATATACTTTCATCTTCGGTAAAATATTTGCTTGCTTATGTTTTTTATGTAAATATTGCGGCTTTTGCATATGGAAACATACTTACCACGAGCGGGGCGTTCAAGCTGCTTCGGCAGGTAGAGATGACAGGGGCAGTTGCAAACATTGTGACATCCTTGATTTTGGTTAATATAATGGGGTTGCCAGGAGTTTTTCTGGGAACAGCAATTACGGTAACAATCCAATGGGTAATCAGATCTTTGATGGTCTATATAAACAATTTATGTCTGGGGGGAAAGGCATGGTTCCTTTCAATGATTAAAGAAGTATATAAGATCGCAATTGTGATTGTAAGTTATATATTTGGTTCATATTTATATAGCATTATTTCAGTTCCATTTATAATTAAATTTGTAATATGTGGAAGTCTGTCAATGGTATTGTCAATAGTTCTTTATCTGATTATGTATTGGTTTGATGATAGATTCACCCCCCAGTTTGTATTGTCGATTTTAAAGAGAAGGAGGACATAAGTGGATGATAAATATTTTGGCACATAGGGGTTATTGGACTGCTTCAATAAAAAGAAATTCACCGGAGGCAATCAGAAAATCGCTTGAAAATGGGTATGGGTTTGAGTCAGACGTAAGGGATTATATGGGGAAAATGGTGATCTCGCATAATATTGCAGATTCAACCTGTCAGGAAGCAGAAGAGGTTTTTAAATGGTTGCATGAATTTGGAGATAAATATACTTTTGCAATTAACATAAAGTCTGATGGACTTAAGGAAATGCTTGAGGATTGTTTAGGAAGATATAATATCTCAAATTATTTTCTATTTGATATGTCTGTTCCTCAGATGATTGAGTTTCGGGATATGGGACTTAGGTTTTTTACAAGACAAAGTGAGGTCGAAAAAGTTCCATGTATGTATGAGGATTCTTCCGGTATTTGGGTTGATGCTTTCTGGGATAATAAGTGGATTACTAAAGAATTGTTGATTGAGCATTTAACAAACCACAAACAGATTTGCATTGTCTCTCCGGATCTTCATGGAAGGGCAGATTATAAAGAGTTTTGGAAAAAATTAAAGGGGTACGAAATTGGCACAGGTGATATGATGCTATGTACGGATCACCCGGATGAAGCAAAGGAGGTTTTCTATGGGAATTATTAAAGCGGTACTGTTTGACATGGATGGAGTGCTGATTGATGCCAGGGACTGGCATTATGAGGCTCTGAATAAAGCACTTGGACTCTTTGGGATGGGGATAAGCCGATATGATCATTTGACAACATTTGACGGATTACCAACAAAGGTCAAGCTTCAGATGCTTAGTAAAAGATTTTTCCTTCCGGAATTATTGCATCCATTTATTAATGAATTAAAACAATCCTATACTGCCGAGTTGATTCATGAAAAATGCCATCCAATGTTTCATCATGAATATGCGCTCTCAAGGTTGCATCAGAAAGGCTACAAGATAGCTGTATGTTCAAACTCTATCCGAAGGACGATAGAACTTATGATGGATAAGGCGGAACTTACCCCTTATCTTGATCTTATTGTTTCAAATGAAGATGTTGTGAAA
>Ga0137298_10668_pt1 | contig 25308 bp, 29 predicted proteins | sample RamsorincwithD2O_2_FD_97182 | JGI IMG/M metagenome (GOLD analysis project Ga0137298, IMG submission 97182) | Mouse cecal microbial communities from Vienna, Austria - Glucosamine amended with D2O | ecosystem: Host-associated > Mammals > Digestive system > Large intestine > Cecum | place: Austria...
AATTTGAATTTAAAATTAAAATGTTTATCTCTCCATCAAAATTATTGGATAATTCTTCTGGTGTATAATCATAATCATTATTATATTTATATATAGCCTTTTTATCTTTTACTAATGGACTCCATATAAGCATCATTTTCATAATATGAAAAAACTTTTTTCTAATTACGTGTTTCTTTGAACTCCTTTTTGCATATCCACATATTCCAATAACCTTACCCTTTTCTTTTTCAATTACCATCTTTTCTGCTTCTTCAAGTATCTCAAATAAATAAATCCAAGCACAAACTTTACCTTTAGAATGTGAAGGTGTTTTTCCTAAATCCCATTCATCATAAAGTATATCTACTGCTTGTTTCATTTCTACTAAATTCATTTAAATAAACCTCTTTTAATTTCTATATTCCACTTAATCACTCTACATATTCATCAATTTATTAAAGTATATCATATTTTTTATAAATCACAACGAAATTATAAAAAACTTTTAAAAATTTTTATAGAAACTTCTTATTTTCTAATTTTATATCAATGTTTATAACAATAGTAGAAACTATTGATAATATAAATATCACATAAAATACATTTCCTCCAATAAATCTTGCTATAAAGGCTAATAATGCAAATACTAAAACCTCTGTAAAGCATAAACTCATTTGTCAAACTGCTGATAACAATTCATTATCTTCTTTTGATTCTTTAATAATATTTTGAATTGATGTCTGTATTGAAGTTTCATAAATTTTCGAAACATTATCGCTAACTGCTTTATTTATAGATATTACAAATTTATCTTTTACAAATAGGTATATTAGTGTAATACTAGATTTTATTATCGTAACTAAATTATTTGATTTTTTTATGTCTTTATCAGTATATTTTCCTATTAAAATAATCGTTATGACTTGAAATAATAATGATACTATAGTAACTACTGAAAATGTTTTAAAATCTTGCAATAATAAGTATAAGTACAAAGGAACAAATTGCCTTTCTATTATATGGTTAGTTCTTAGTGCATATATAATCTTATATTTATTCTTACTATGTATTAAATATTTTATACTAGATTTGAAAGCACTTGATTTTTTTTCTGGCTTGTAATCTATTTTTAATATTGCAAAATATTGTAGTAAAAAGAAAACTGTAAGTACAATAAATAAAATTAATGTTTTATTAGTTATTACTCCCCAAGCTACTAAACAACTTGCTAGAACTGTTCCTAATATTTTACTTATACTATAGAAACTATTAAATCTCCCTCTATGCTCACTTTCTACATATTTACTAGATAAAGCATCAGACGATGGATTAGATAGACCATTTAACCCCATTACTATTACAAATATAATAATATTGCTAATAAATTTTGATTTACTAATATAAAATAAGCATATATAATGTTAAATAAATTTGAAATTAGTATACATTTTGCAATTCCTATTTTGCTTGATATTGTTACAAACGCTGGCGTTATCAGTCCCATAATGAGAAATCTTATACCATATATTAATAATATTAAATATATTGGCAAGCCTGCTTTATAAAGCATAACTGTTCCAAATGTTTCGCTTAAAGCGTTTGCAAAATTAAAAAAAATATACTTAAATACATATACTTATACTCTTTTTTGTAAAAATATTCCTTCATCAATTACTCCTAATAATCTTTTTAAAAATTTTTTATTAATTATATTATACTACGATTTTAAGAAATGTCAAATATTTACAATTATATATTTTTCAAATATTCTTCTAACTCTGATAATTTAATCTTTTTAGTCAAGTTAGAAATATACACATCATTAGAGTAATTAAAAACTAAAAAAGTAATGTTTTTAATTATCACTCTATGTGGCTCAATATATGTAAGATTAGTTCGCTCTAATTTTCTAATACTACCATTTATAAAGGTAGGAGTAACTTTTGAAAACTCACATATAAATTCAAGTCTTTGTTTTAGACATTCCTCAAATTCTAGTTCTTGCTTAATTATCTTCATTTTTCGCACCATCCTTTCGTTTGGATGATTTTTATATTGTTTTTAGGCAACAAAAAAATCAACCAGATTTTATTTTCTGATTGATTTCTGTATCTATCTGTTCAATTTAGTTCGAACAGATACGTCGTTGGTGCCTTAGCAAAGGACGTATGCGAAAAATACCTTGCAAAAAAGCACTCTATTATCCGTTTCAAAATTAGTTATAGCAATAGTTTCAAAGATATGTATACCCACATCGGTGTTTTTTTGTCTATCACTATGTTTTTAATTTAACATAAATTTTTATATTTGGCAATACTTTTTGAAAAGAAATCTACCACCAGTAGCAAATTCCTTTATATAAACTATAATTTTATTTCTTTTTCAAACTTCTCTTATTTTCTTTTTCTAATTGTTTTAAACTCTTTTTAGGAGTTGGCAAGTCTTCTGGCATAGTTCCACCAAGTTCCTTTATTGTTTTTCTTATTTTAGAACCTACTTCATAATGAGCCTTATTGGCTTCTTTTTCACTTTGTATATTATCTTTCTTTAGCTTTTGTTCTGTTTGAGAAATTCTAAATAAATTTGCAATAAGCTCATCACTACCCATATTATCTAAAATATCTTCTCTATATCTTAATCCTTTTCTTTTAGCAATGTCATCAGCAGTTTCTCCATTATATAGACCTTTATATCCAAAATTATGAAATCTATCAAAATTTTTAACTCCTGCATTTTTTGCTGTTTGATTAAGTGAATAATTTCCTTTTTTTGTTAAATTTCTTTGATAAAATCTTTTTTCATCTTCTGTTAATGAACTGTACTCTTTTTCGCTAATTTCTTGTTTTCTAGTTTGAATGGCAAAATACGTCTGTGCAAGGGCAATTACTTTTTTTCTAGTATCTCCGTTTTGTGCTATTAAATAGCAAGCATAACGTGTTAATTTATAATCTTTTTGTTTTCTCTCTGCTCCTGAACCTATTTGTACCATTTTGTCGACATCGACAAAATGGTCAAATACACTAATATCACTATTTTTACAAGACTCTTTTGCTTTGTTTATAACATTTTCAAATTTTCGCCATTCTTTATAATTTAAAACTAATTGTAATTCTCTAGCATACCAATATTCAATTCCATCTTCATCAATGTGTTTTATATCTTCAAAACTTTGATTAGTATAATTTTCCTTCTTATCTAGTTCGTTCACTTGAAATCATCTCCATTTCTTACTATTTGATATTTTATTACAATTTCAAATGAATTGCAATATATGTACGAAAATTTGTTTATGTTACTTATATACATTGCATATATCATATCTTTAATTTAAAACTTTATCTTTATTTACTATCATATCTATTTGTCCATCTTTTAAATATATTATCTTATCAGAACTTTCAATAGTCGATTTTCTATGTGCTATTATGATTACTGTACTCTTTTTTGAAATTTTATCTATTATGTTCTGTATCATCTTTTCTGTTTGTAAATCTATATTTGAAGTTGGTTCATCAAATATATAAAAATTTGCTTTATGTAATATAGCTCTTATGAAAGCTATTATTTGTAATTCACCATATGATAATTTTGAAAGTTTAATTTTCGTATCTAATTCCTTGTTTAATTTATTAAATAAATTTTCTACACCCATTTCATGTATTAAATCATTTATTTGTTTATCTGTTATTTCATTATTTCCTAAGGTTATATTATTTCTAACAGTATCTGCAAATATATATGGGTTCTGTGATATATATGAAATATTATCTCTTAAACATTTTGTTGATATTTGAGAAATATCATGATTGTCGATTAATATTCTTCCACTTTCTATATCATATAATTTCATTAGTACATTTGTAAGAGTTGTCTTTCCTACACCTGTTCTTCCTGCAATTGTAACTTTAGTTCCTTTTTGTATTATAAATGATATATTCTTTAGTATCATTTCTTTATCATATTTCATTGACACATCTTGAAATTCTATATTTCCGATTTAGATTTTCTATGTAATTTCCTTTATCAATAATCTCTTCATCTGTTTCATTTAATAAAACTTTTATTCTTTTATATGAATTTATACATGTCTGTAATTCTTCTAATTGGTTGCAGATTTCTTCAAGAGGGCTTTTACATTCTTTAGTATAATATAAAACTAAATAAATACTTCCTAATGATATAGCCATATTAACATTTAAAGCATAATATATAATAGCATAAATTCCTATTGCCTGGATCATTGCTATTATCCAATATGGAAAATGATGTATAAATATATACTTTCTTCTTATTTTAAGTTCTGAATAGAATAAATCATTCATTTTACTAACATTTTTATTTTGTAGCTTAAAAAGGTAAGTCAATTTACTTTTATTATACAATTCAGAAAATTCCTTATGTTCTCTATCTCTCTTCTTTAAAATTTCATTATCTAAATTTCCTAACACTCTAGTAAATTTATATACAATAAAGGAAATTATCACTACAGTAATTGCTCCAATAACAGCTAAATTAATGTTAGCAACAAACATCATTATTATCATAAATATTATATATAAAACATTACTCAAAATGTCATATAAGAATCCAAAAAACAAATCAAATAAATTATCTACATCTGAAGTTAATCTAGTGTATAATTCAGAAGAATTGTACTTATTAAATGTACTCATTTTGAAATTTAGTATTTTGTCAAATAACATCTTTCTAATATCTCTCAAAATTTTACATATTGTTGTATTTATTAAAACATCTCTTACATACTTAAATATCAATCTTCCTAAATGTATAGATGTATATATGCAAATGAAAAATATTATTGTATTCATAATATCTTTTCTTGTAAAATCAATATCTACAACTTGTTTTACTATATAAGGTGGTAATGCAGATAAAAAATCACAAGTTATTAATAATATACCTATAATTACTATTGATTTTATATATTTTTTTATAATCTTTTTCATTTCTTAGGCACCTACTTTCTCATAGGTATTTAATTCATTATAAAGTTCACTTCTTTCAAGCAGTTCTTTATGTGTTCCACTTTCTATTATTTTTCCATCAACTAGCAAAAATACTTTATCCATTTTTTCCATCATACTAATTTTATTTGAAATAATTATAAGTATATTATCTCCTATTTGATTTTCAATTTCTTCAATTACTTTCTTTTCTGTATCGGTATCTAATGCAGATAATGTGTCATCAAATATATTTATATTTCTAACATTTAACAAATTTCTTGCAATTTGTATTCTCTGTTTTTGTCCTCCAGATATTTTGATTCCATTCTCTCCAATTTTTGTTTCAAATCCATCTTGCATTGTTGTTATATCTTCTAAAATGTTAGCCTTTTTACTTATATCTTCTATTTCATTATTTGTAGCTTCATTTTCAATATCAATGTTGTTTTTTATCGTATCATCCATAATAATATTTTTTTGCATTGCATATCCAATATTTTCAAATATACTTTCTCTTGAATACTCATTCATATCAATTCCATTGATAAATACTTTATTTTCTGGTACTTCATAAAAACCTGCTAAAATATTCATAAGTGTTGTTTTTCCACTTCCAACTTTACCGACAATTCCAATTTTATCGCTACTATTTATTATCATATTTATATTATCTATTGCTAACTTTCCATTATCTTCATAGCTGTAGCAAAGATTCTTAATTTCTATTTTATCAATTTTTTCTAATTTTTTGCCCTCTTTTTTATAAGTATCTAGCCCAAAAAAGTAATTAAATCTTCTACTCGCTATCTTAAAATTAGATATTCCTGTAAGTAATGGTTCTATTGAATTTACAATCTCTGATATAGCAATTGTTATACAAGAAATATATGCTGTTAGTTCTCCTACAGTTAATAATCCTTTCTTGATTAGAATCAATCCAACTGCAAACCCTATCGAATAACATGCTGCATATAAAATATTTGCTACCATATCCATTTTATAGATTATTGCTCCAACATTAACATCTGATATATATGTCGATTCATTAACTTTATCGAATTTTTTCCTTTGATTTTCCTGTTCGTTATATAGCTTTATTAAACTAAAGCCAGATGTGTTTTGTTCTATATTCTTTGATAAATCAATATATACTTTTCTTTCTGTTTCAAGTAGCTCTCCTTGCTTTTTATAAAGTTTATATAAGAAATACATTGCAATTGGAAAAATTGGCAATATTGTAAACATTAAAATTATATTAAAGTCTTTTCCTATAACAATCAAACCAATAATAGGTGCTACAATTAATCTTGCAACATTAAAAAAGGCATTTCCAAAGAATTTTCTTATAGATAATATTTCTTTTGATAAATAAGCAAGAAATACCCCCTTATCTTCTTTATCATAATACTCTGGTTTTACTGACTGTAAATGCTCTATTACTTTGCTTCTCAAATATGTATCTGATATTCTAGCTCTTGTAAAAAATAAAGTTCTATATATAATTCTCGGTATAATCATTATTAATGAATAAAATATTAGGCTATATACTTCATTCATAATAACATCTTTACTAGAATTTCCTTCAATTAGTAAATCCAATATATTTCCTATAATACTAGGTATTTTATATAGTATATATATAACAGCTGCATGAAATACCATACCTAATATGTAAATAGGAAAAGTTCTTTTTAATTCATCTATAAATATTTTATTGTTTTTATATTTACTATTCACTATAAATCCCCTTTATTAATCTACTATAAATCTTATATCTTCTTTATTTATACCATAAAATATATGTAAAAACAATTATTTCACAAATATTTTAAAATATAGTAAGGATGTTACTTTCTGTGTAACATCCTTTTCTATTCTTATCTTACATATCTATCTTTTTTCTTTGTTTTCGTAATATCTTCTTGTCCGTTTTTCATCTGCATTTCAATTTTTATAACTTCTTTAACCTTTGGTGTATCTTCTAAAATATAATTTGCTGTTTTTACATTTTTTCTGTACTTATTTAGAATTGTAGTGCATTCATCTCGCTTTTCTTTGTATTCCTTTATTAAGTTCTCATCTGTGCAATTCCTTAGCTTATTTCTGTATTTTTGTCTTAAATTAGTAAAATCTTCAATATCTTTTTCAGTTTGTGAAATATAACTTTTTACATCTTCTGTTGTTTTTAGTTTTTCTGTTACTATAAGTCTAATCTCATTAGAATATCGTTCCATTTTTCTTACTTCTTGTTTCATTTCTGGAGATAGTGGCTTATAGTTCTCTCGCTTTGGTAGTAATCCTAATAAATGAAACAGTAATAAAAATAATACATCAATTCCGTTCATTTTACTAATATTTTTGAATTTACCTTTATATTTATAAACTTTGTATTTTTGCTTTTTCTTTTTAGGGTGTATAAATTCCATATATCTATTTTGATAATAATATGGATTGTGTTCAACTTTGTTTGCAATATTCTTTGGCAAATATTGTTCTCCTAAATGATACATCCTGACTGCTTGTTTATCATTTATTGAACAAATTGTTGGATATTTTCTATTATAATCATCATTGATTATATAACCTTTTTTAAGCATTATCTTTTTAAATTGCCCATAATTTATACACATTTTCATTGTTTCATCAATAGTTTGTCTTATTACATTATACTTTGTTGGTTCTCCTCGTTTTTCTGCAAAATATATACTTCTTGGTGTTTTTCCTGTTGGTTTCTCAATAACTGTTAGTCCATATTCTCTACATAGTTCATCTGATAACTCTCTGAAATGATAATATGCGCCTTTGTTGCAGTCAAACTTTTTACCTGTAAACATATTAACTGAATTTACTACAAAATGGTTATGATATGTGCCTGTATTAAAATGTGTTGCAACTACTACTTGATATTCACTCCACATTTTTTCTGCAAGTTCTACGCCAATTTTGTGTGCTAATTCTGGTGATACTTCTCCTGTCTTGAAGCTTTGGTATGCGTGATATGCAATATTTCCTGTGCATTTATCAAATCTATTTTGTACCATTGTCATTTCTTCATAAGCTGTTTCTGCTTTACAATTTACTCCAGTTACATACATAGTTTTTTCGTTTTTATCAATAGTTTTCTTTTCATTTTCTGCATATTTTAATACTTGTTTTAAATCTGCAAATGTTGTCTTCTCTGGATTTTTTGCATAGCTTATTACTCGAGATATGCTATCTTTAATTGCCCATATTTTCGTTGTTGCCACCTACATCATCTCCGTTTTTTATAATTATAAATGTCTAAAAAATTACTTTGCATTTTTGTTATTTTATCTCTTATTTCTTCATCACTCATATAAGGAAATTCATTTTTTAGTTCAACAATTCCATTGTAAATTTTACGGAGTTCTTCATCTGGTATTGAATAAATTTCTTTTTGTAATCCTGCTTTTCTTAAATAAGATGATAAATTCAAGTTACTCTTTTTAGCATTTCTTTGTAGTTTTTTCTTTTCATTTTCACTAACTCTAACATTAATTCCTATTGTTCTATTCCTCATAATTTTTCACTTCCTTTTTGATAAATTTTCGTTCTATTTTTTTGTAAAAGCTTCCTTAAAAATTTTTAATTTCTTATCTAATTTTAAATCTATTTTTCTACTTTTTTGTTTCATAAGGTAGGGGTTATAGGGAATAAAAATCCCCTTTCAGCGTAAGCTGTCGGTTTTGTGGCAATACAAAACCTATGCTCGCTACACTTATAGACATTAAATATGGCTATACATTTGTTTTTTGCTCCTACCTGTAATTTCTTACACATATATTAGTTCATTTAATATAATTTCTTCTGCTGTGTTTTTAAAATTATTCATCATTCCTACCCAATAAAGTTGGTCTGTATTTTTCATTTCTTCTGTTAGATTATTTTGTTGTTTTAATTGTTTAATTATAATATCAATTCTTGTTTGTGCTGTTTCTTGAATCTCTTTTAAATGTTTGTTTAAAGTTCCTTTTGTAAACATTATCATATATTCTGCTTTTCTATTTTCTTTTAAAAATTTTAATCTCATTCTTCCATATTTGTTTAATATAATTTTTTCTTCTTTCTTCAAAACTAAATTGGGCATATAATAATCTCCAACCTTTGTGTATTCAATTCCATATTTATTTTCTTTTACTTCTTTATTTTTCATTTTCAATTCCTCCATTTATAAATTTTTTAACTAACTTTTTCTCGTTCTTTTACTCTTATTGCTCCTACAATTCTATTTGCTTTTTTCTGTGGATATTTTTTATCATCTGTTATTAGTTCGACTAATTTAAAAAGTTTTTCTCCATTATCATTTGTTTCATCTATTGTAAGATATTTTTTCTGATAGCCTTTCTTTGGCTCATCTAATCTTGCTATTTCATAATAAGATACTTCGTAATAGTTATTTAATCGTTCAATATATTCTTCTAGTTCTTGCTTGTCCATCATAACTGTTGTTCTAACTTCTTTGTCTTTTTCATCTGCAATAGTCATATCAAACATTCCATTTTGCATTAGTTTATATATCTGGTTAATAAATGTTTTTCTTAATTTCAAATTAACTAGCTTATAGGTTCCTTTACTATCTTTTTCAACTGTAATACTTTCTAAAAACTTTGAAATAAATTCTTGTTTTTCTTCTTTGTCTTTGCTTTTCCATTCTGCCATTAGCATATCGTAGAATTTATTAGAACGGATTAGTTTTTCCTTTTCTACATCTCTATCTGCCATTAAATATTGTGGGCTAAAACTTTGTTTATTTAAGTCTATTGTTTCTATTCGCTTTTGTTCTAATATTTCCAATTTTTCATCTATTGCTTTATATTCTTTTGAAAATTCTTCTACATCAACAATTTCTTTTAAATATGCTTCTTTTATTCTGCTTTTTTGATTTCTTAATGTGTTTATTTCTTTATCAAGTTTATCTGTATTTTTCTCTTTTTTATCTGCTAAAACAGGATAGAAGTATTTTTTTACTGTCATATCATATTCAATTAAGTCCATTATCATTGGCATAACTTGTTCTTCTATTAAATCTTCACGAAGATATATTTTACAGTCTGAACAATGATAATACATATACTTTTTCTTTTTTCCACCAGTTCCTTTACTTCCCATTATCTTGCCACATTTAGGACATTTCATTTTTTGCATAAAGATATATACTCTATCTCTACAATATGCTCTTTGATTTTTCTCTTTCTGCATTTGTATATCTTCAAACATTGCTCTTGTTATTATTGGCTCAACAACATTAGGATATATTACAGGCTCTTTTCCTTGTTCTTTTGCTACTCTTTTAAATCTTTCATAATCTCCTACATAGATTTTGTTATTGAGTATTTTTTCTATGGTAGAATCGTCCCATTTTTTAGGCTCTAAAACTTTTTCTTCGTTTAGAATATTTGCTATTGTTTGATAACTTTTTCCTTGTAAATATAAATTAAATATTCTAATAACAACATCTTTTGTAGTTTCATCAATTACCATTTTCTTTGATACATCTCGTTTGTAACCTAGTGGGCAAGTTCCGTGGAATATGACCTGACTTTATTGCTCCTGTTAAACCGAATTTTGTTCTTTCTGATACTATTTCAATTTCTAGCTGAGATAAAACTGTTAGCATTCTTACAAAGAAACGCCCATTAGCTGAAGATGTATTTACATCATCCCTATCGCATACCAAATAACAATGATGTTCTTCTAATTCTGAAATTAGAACTTCTAAATCTCTTACAGACCTTGTAACTCTATCTAATTTATAGGCTACAATATAATTGATTTTACCTGCTCTCATATCTTCTAGCATTTGCTGAAATGCTGGTCTACCAGACATATTTTTTGCACTAATTCCTGCGTCTTTGTAAACTTTATAGATTTTATAATCTTTATACTTACAAAGTTGTTTTAGCTTTTCCTCCTGTTCTCCTAAACTAAATCCTTCTCTAACTTGATCTTCTGTACTAACACGAATATAAATTCCTGCTACTTTCCTTTCTTCATTCATTTTTACATATCCTCCTTCCAAATTTTATGAATAGAAAGGCAACAAAAAAGTGCCACATAGCATAGTTTTAGCTATTAGCACTTTTAGAGTTATATATTTATCATTACTATCTCTTTAATTTCCTTATAAATAACACAAATAAACCAATATAGTATAATTTTTTAAAAACTCTAAAATGCTTTGCCGTTCTATGTTATGTATTTCCGCTGATATGTTCTTGTAATTTGGATAACGGATACTTTGTACTTAAATCATTTACATAGAAATAATCGTGTTCATTAAAGAATAAGTACAAGCTATCTTTAATAATTACTCTATGGGGCTCTACATACGCTAAATTGGTATGTTCAATAATTCTTAGACAACCATTTATTATCTGTGGCTGTTCCTTTCCTTTAAATTTTAAACGGCACGCCCATTCGATTTTAGAGAGTAATTCTTTACTCATATTGATTTCTTGTTTAATTATATGTACCATAATACCACAAAAACCTCCTCCTTTAAAGACTTTTGGTCAAAAAAAGACCGCTTCATTTTTTGAAACGGTTTAAGTTTTTTGTGTTGTCAAATTTCTATAATCTTGAAATTAAGTTATATCAAGTATTATAGAGAGTTCGACAAAAACTCGTCTTGGTGCGAGTGACCGGAATCGAACCGGTACGAGTTTTGAGGCTCGCAGGATTTTAAGTCCTGTGCGTCTGCCAGTTCCGCCACACTCGCATATATGTTGTAGAACGGCACAATATTATATACTAATTTATTTTTTTGTTAGAACTTTTGATAGAACTACAAGATTTTTTAAAATTTTTTATAAGTCAAATCAAGTAATAGCAGTGTTTCAAACTTTTAGACTTTAAATCTACAAAAAAGATTTTAAGTCCTGTGCGTCTGCCAGTTTCGCCACACTTCCAACTGACATTTATTATTATAACAAAAAAAGATTATTCTGTCAACAAAATTAAGTAAATTGCTAAAAATAATTCAAAAAAAGTACGACTTGATAAAATCGTACTTTTTTATTATTATTTTAAACTGATATTTATATGATTTGTAACATTTCTATATTGTAAAGTTAAATCTTTACTTTCTTTTTTTATTTCAAAACAAAGCACACCAGTTTTTACTTTATTCTTCTCTAAATTATCTTTTGTAAAAGTAGTAAATGAATGAATTTTATTATAATCAGTTTCAAATTCATTTTTATTATTATCAATTAATAAAAAATCATCACAACTATATAAAATATCACGCATAGAAATATTTTTCATACTGATTGTAACAAGTAAGAAATCATTTCCTTCAGCTGGCTTAAAATTTTCATTTCCTTGATTTCTCTCAACTTTTTCTACTTTTATTACTCTATCACTTAATTTTATATCTTCCTTCATAGAATATGTACTATATAATTCATTATTTTCATAATCATCCACATAATCATATGAATTCCAGTAATGTGAAAATGAATCATCATAACTATCATCAAAACATAGAATCATAATAAATATAAGTACCCAAAAAGAAATAATAATAAATGATATTATAGATAATATAAGACCTGTTATTGACATAGCCTTTTGACTACCTTTTTTGCTTATTGAAACTATTGAAAATATAAAACTTAAAATACAAGGAATAATTGCAACTGTTCCAATTACTGGTATCCATGATATACAAATTGCTAATACACCTAATATTAAAGCTGCAATTGCCATAAAAACACCTCCTTAATATATATAATATCCATTAAATTAATCACAATGGTAATAGCATAATTGAATTTAAAATTATGTACAAGTATAAAGCAATACCAAAAGATATAATAGATAAAACTAAACTTATATAATTTTTTATTTTATATATAATAATACATATTATATTAGCTATTACTAAAATTATACATATTATTAAATTTATAGGAATAATACTACCAAACATTTCCCTTTGTATATTAAACATTGGAATAAAGCTAACTATAATTGGTAAACTTACTATAACAAATACTACTATTCCTATAAAATTTAATATAATCTTAATATTTTTCATATACTTTCTATTTATTCTTTCCTTTTTTAGTATTACCTTTTAACTTTACAACCATACTATCTAATGAATACCATAAAGATGATGCAATAAATATTGAAGAATATGTACCAACTAAAACTCCAATTATAAGTGGTAATGAAAACTCTTTTAATACTTGTTGATTATTAACAAAAGCAAAAGCATATACTACAATAACGGCAGTTACAGTTGTAAGAGATGTTATTACTGTTCTTTTAATAACTTGAGAGATACTCAAATTTATTGTATCTTTTAAATCTTTTGATCTAGTAACTTTCTTCTTATTTTCTCTAATTCTATCATACACAATTATAGTATCATTTATTGAATATCCTATAATAGTCAAAATTACTGCAACAAAAGTAGAATTTATAGGAAATTTAATTAATCCATATATTGCTACTATAAATAATACATCATGTATTAGTGCTATTATAGCAGTTATCGCAGCAGAAAATCCCAATGTTTTAAATCTAATTCCAACGTACAATAAAATAACTATTATAGCAACACCCACTGCAAGCAAAGCTGAATTTAATAATTCTTTTCCATAAGATGGTTGTATATTTCTTACAGATGGTTCATCCATTTGTGCATATTTAGATTTTAAAGCTTCTACAACTTTATCAGATTTTTCTTGTTCAATAGGTTCACATGTAATAGATACTGATGAATTTCCACCTGTCATTTTTTGTACCAAAGGTTTATTTCCTGTAACTTCAGCTACAATATTTTCTATTTCATTATTATTAAAATCCTGTTTTAAATCAGCTTGAATAGTTGTACCACCTTTAAAATCAATATCAAATCTATACTCTGTAACTAGTCCATATGCAATTCCACCTATTATTATTAAAAGAGAAATAGCAAAGAAAACATATCTATATTTTAAGTAATCAAATTTCATACTATTTTACCTCCTTTTTAATTCCAAATAAGAAAGTATTTTTACTTGCAATATGAATAAATTGCTTTAATAAAAATTTAGTTACAACTACTGCTGTAAATAAACTTGCAAGTACACCAATAGCAAGTATAATTCCAAAACCTTTAATTGGTCCTATACCAAATATATATAAAAGTATTGCTACAGCAAAAGTAGTAACATTACCATCAACTATTGCTGACATCGCTGTTTTAAAACTTTTTTCGAAAGCTTTACTTGGAGCTAATTTATTTTTTATTTCATCATCAAACCTTTCAAAAATTATAACATTAGCATCAACAGCCATACCAATAGAAAGTATTAGTCCAGCTATTCCAGGTAATGTTAAGCTAATTCCAGTAGAGGACATGATAAATAATATAATAGATACATAAGCAATTAAAGCTAAACTAGATACTAATCCAGGTAATCTATAACAAATTATCATAATAACACAAATCAAAACAAACGCAACAATCCCAGCTATTATACTTACATCTAATGCTTTTTGTCCAATATATGGGCCAACAAATTCTTTACTTACAACTTTTAAATTAAATGGCAAAGTACCTGAATCTATTAACATTGAATATTGTTCTGCTTGAGATTTTTTTTCTGCATAAGTACCTTGTCCCATAGTTATAATAGCTGTATTTGATTCGATTTTAGAATTAACTGTAGGTGCAGTTATTTCATCACTATCTAAATAAATTGACATAGTTTTTCCAACTAACTTTTCTGTTGCATCTGTAAATTTCTTTGCACCTTCATCACTAAATGTAAGAACTACATGTGGAGATGGAAGTCCTGTATTATCAGTTGGATCTTCACTATATTTTGCAGATTTTATATCATCTCCTGCAAGCAATACATTTCCATCTGGATCTCTAAATTCAATTTTTGCTGTTTTATCTAAACCTTCAACTGCTTTTAAAGGATCCTTTGATGTATCATTAATATCCGCTGGTATTTCTACATGTATTTGACTGTTTGAAACATCAGATCTTACTATATAATCAAATATATTTTTAGACTCTAGCCTTTTTCTAATAACAGCTTCAGACTTTTTTAAATCTTGTTCTGAAATAGAGGTTCCCTCTTCAGCTGTTGCTTGATATACAATAGTAACACCACCACTTATATCTAAACCTGTTTTTATTTCTTTTACACTTTTTATAATTGTTTTTCCACCAATTTTCACACCAAAAATCGCAATGTATGAAAAAATTGCAATTACTATTACAGAAATAATAACTTTAATAATATTATCTTTTTTCAAATTAATCCCTCCCATAATATCAATATTATACTATTTTTATGTGATATAGTCAATGATTTTTCCCTATTTTTCAACATTTTCAAACAAAATATATAAAAAAAGATACTACATAAAATGTAATATCTAAATTTATTTAACTGTTATCATCATTTATATCTTTTAGGCTCTCCAAAAATTCTGCTTCTTCTTTTTTACTTTCTTCTAAACGTTTAATTCGTTGCTCTTCACTAGAATATTCTTCATCAACTGATTTTTCTTCTTTACTTTGAATATTTTCCTTTACTTCTTTTTCTTTAATGTCTATTCTTTCTTCTTTATTAACATCCTCTTTTTTATCAACATCAAGTTGATTATTATCGTTATGAATTATATTATAAATAATGTTATAAGATGTCTTTGGTTCTTTAATTCCATATATAACAAGACCATTGCTCCTTCTATTTTCAGCATTTGTGTATATAACAATTACCCCAAAACCTAAAATTCTATCAATAATTGTTCTTCTTATTTCGACTTCTTTTATATTTGAATATTCAATATTTTTTCTATGTTGATTTAAAAAATCATCTTCATATACCATATGTGTATTATAAAATGTATATGTTATATGCTTATACTGCATAATTTGTATAACTATATGAAAAATAAGCTTTAAAACTAATAAAATAGTTGAAATCACACATATATATTGTAAAATATCAATTATACTAACATCGCCAAATATAACAAAACTTCCAACATCTGCACTAATTGTACCACTAAGAAAAAATATAGTCGCTATTAATACAATAAATAAAATTGTTATTGTATTTTTAATTTTTCTTCCAGTTGGCATAAACAGCTCATATATAAAACTAAATTTAGGAGATAATTCATAAAGTATCCCATCTTTATTTACATCATTACTCATATAATCACTCCTTTATTATAGTACCTATTTTTTCACCTGACACTGCTCTTTTTATAGAATCCTTCTCATTTAATGCAAACACTAAAATTGGTATACGGTTTTCCATACAAAGAGTAAAAGCAGTCGTATCCATAACACCTAAACCTTCAGAAATTGATTGCATGTATGTAACTTCGTCATATTTTTTTGCATTATCAAACTTCTTTGGATCCTTATCATATACACCATCTACATTTTTAGCAAGCAAAATAACCTCTGACTCTATTTCAATAGCACGAAGTGCAGCAGCAGAATCAGTTGTAAAATACGGATTTCCTGTTCCACATGCAAAAATAACAATTCTTCCTTTTTCTAAATGGCGCATTGCCTTTCTACGGATATATGGTTCAGCCACTTGCCTCATTTCAATAGCTGTCATTACTCTTGTTTGTATATTTTTTGTTTCAAGCATTTCTTGTAAAGCGAGTGCATTTAAAGTAGTCGCAAGCATTCCCATATAATCTGCTGTTGTTCTTTCTATATACTCAGCTCCATATCTACCACGCCAAAAATTACCTGCACCTATTACAACGGCTATTTGAACACCACACTTAGACAAGTCCACCAATTGATTAACCACTTTTTCCAATTTATTCTTATCTATTCCTTTTCCATCTTTTCCACCTATTGCTTCACCACTTAATTTAACTAAAATTCTTTTATATTTTATATCCATACGATACCTCCATTAAAAAAATTATATAATAAAAAAATTAATATTTCAATAAAAAAGAAATATTAACCTTTTTTTAATATAATTTCTTGTATTACTATTAAATTATCCCTTTAGATTTTAGCACATCTTCTAAAAATTGTTCTTCTTTTACCCATAATACATTTTCATTATTTTTTGGATACCAACTTTTATACGACTTATTTAAACCTAAAGCAAAATACTCATTATTTCCACGTTTTAAGGCCCTATTTACAACAAATCTACTATTAGTTGGAAAGGCATAATAATAACTTATTTTATATTTTAGTAAAATTTGTCTAATTGATTCTTCTGGAGTTATAAGTATTACATCATACTTTAATATATTTTCTTTAATATCCCTAAAATAATTAGTTGGATATTCTGGATTTAAGACTCTATCAGTAATTCCTTTTCGTTTTTCAACATCATTTGCAATCTTATCATCATAATATATCCATTTATACCAACTTGCTTCTAAATCCAATACATTATTATACTTGTTTCCAACATAAGTTTTTCCTAAACATGAAAAGCTAGATATTATCTTACAATTTTCCAAGTTATTATGTATATATTCTAAATATACTTTAATTTCTTGCTCCATAGTTTATACATCTCAAAAAAAATGACTGTAAATTTAAATACTTACAGCCATTTATATTCTATTTAATTAACCATTAACTTGTTTCATAACTTCTTCTGCAAAGTTTGTTTCTTCTTTTTCTATTCCTTCGCCTCTTTCAAATCTTGCAAATCTTCTGATTACAATATTTTCACCAATTTTTGCAATAAGATTTGTTAAAAGCTCTCCAACAGTCATATCTGGATCTTTAACAAAAGGTTGATCAAGTAAACAAATATCTGAAAAGAATTTATTTAATCTGCCTTCAACCATTTTTTCAACAACTGCCTCTGGTTTACCTTCATTTAAAGCTTGTGCTTTTAATGTTGCTTTTTCTGCTTCGACTACTTCTGTTGGAACTTCTTCACGTCTAACATATTTTGGTCCAACAGCAGCTATGTGCATAGCTATATCTTTAACAAAAGTTTTAAAATCTTCATTATTTGAAACAAAGTCTGTTTCAGAATTTACTTCTACTAAAGCACCATATTTTCCATTATGAATATATGCTTCTACTAATCCTTCAGATGCAATTCTTCCAGCTTTTTTAGCGGCCTTTGCCATTCCTTTTTCTCTTAAAAGTTCAATAGCTTTATCAATATTTCCATCTGCTTCAACTAGCATTTTTTTGCAGTCCATTATTCCTGCACCAGTTCTATCTCTTAATTCTTTAACTTGTTCAGCTGTTATTCCTGCCATTACAAGCACCTCCAATTATTCTTTATCTTCTTTTTTTTCAGTTTTTTCTACTTTTTCAACTTTGTCCCTTTTTTGATAGTTTCTATTTCTATTGTTTTGTCTTGGTTTTCTTTCTATTTTGTCAACGCCTTCTTTTTTTACTAATTCTTCCATAGTTTCTATTTCTTCATCATCAGATATTTCAGTCAAATTACCTTCTTTAGCTTCAATTACTGCATCAGCTATTTTTCCAGCTATTAAACTAACAGCTCTTACAGCATCATCATTTCCTGGGATTACATAATCTACATCTTCTGGATTACAATTTGAATCTATTAATCCAATTGTTGGTATATCTAATTTTCTAGCTTCTTTTGTACAGATATATTCTTTTTTAGAATCTGCTAAAAAAATAAGTGATGGAAGTTTTTCCATATTCTTAATACCACCAAGATTTGTATTTAATATTTCCATTTCTTTTCTAAGTTTTATAACTTCTTTTTTAGGTAAAACATCAAATGTTCCATCTTGTTCCATTGTTTCAAGTTCAACTAATCTTGCTATTCTTTTTTTAATAGTTTTAAAGTTAGTTAATGTACCACCTAACCATCTGCTATTAATGTAGAACATTCCACATCTTTCAGCTTCATTTTTCATAGTTTCTTGAATTTGTTTTTTTGTTCCAACAAATAAAACATTTCCACCATCTGCAACAACTTTTTTTGTTAAATTGTATGCTTCTTGGACTTTCTTTAAAGTCTTTTGCAAGTCAAGAATATATATTCCATTTCTTGCTGTAAATATGTATGGAGCCATTCTTGGGTCCCATCTTTTAGTTTGGTGTCCAAAATGTACACCAGCTTCTAGTAATGATTTCATAGGTATAATTGCCATTTAAAATTCCTCCTTCTTATACCTCCACGAATATCTACATTTACTGCATCCATTACGGAAGGAGCATAAACTACATTCGTGTGTGTTATTATTAAGCTTATATCTTTATATAAGCATATATATTTTAACATAAAATTGAGCATTATGCAATAGTTTTAACTAAATTTAACATATTATCCTCATGCCTCTTTTTTAATTTCTATATAAAAAGAGTAACTAAAATTTTTATTTTAATTACTCCTTTAAATTCTAATCAATTCTCACTTATATACATATTTCTGTGGGTTAATGAAACCTTTTTATTAAGTGATGTTCCTACAGCATCAGCAATAGTATTGATTCCCACCTCTGGCACTTTTACAACTTCACCAGTATTACGTCCGTTCACAAAAATGTGATATTCATTTTCTTTCTTGAAATCCATATTTTGACTCATTTGTTTTACCACATCTTGTACCTTTTCTCTTAGCATTCTGTTATACCGTTTCTGCTTTTCTAGTGTCATAAATAAACCTCCAATTTTTTATTTTTTCCGATTTCATATTTAGAAATCTTTATAATACTTAGTAGCAATATTGTATCATTCTTAATATATTATGTCAATATTTTTTAGTAAAAAACATGTATAAGTATATAACTACCTATACATGTTTTAATATATAATTTCTTAAGCATTAAATATAGCATCAAATTCTTCCGAATCCATTTTTTCATTTTCTATTAATATTTGTGCTACTTTATGCAATTTATCAAGATTTTCTTTCAATAGTCTTTCTGCATAATTATATGCTCTTGTAATAATTTCTTTTACTTCATCATCAATTTGTGAAGCAACCTTTTCACTATAATCTCTTTGAGAATTCATTTCCTTACCCAAAAATACTTCTTCTTGAGTTGAACCAAATGTAATAGGTCCAAGTTTTTCAGACATACCATACTTCATAACCATAGCTCTTGCAATTTTACTTGCTCTTTCTATGTCGTTTGAAGCACCTGTACTAACATCGTCAAGTACTAATTGCTCTGCTACTCTTCCACCAAGTAATGATACAATGTGTTCATTCATTTCAGATTTAGAACGATAACTTTTATCTTCATTTGGTTTATACATAGTATAACCACCTGCCATACCTCTTGGTATAATAGAAATTTGGTGAACAGTATCGTGTGTTGGTAAAAATCTAGATACAACTGCATGACCTGCTTCATGGTAAGCAGTAAGTTTTTTCTCTTTTTCACTAATTACTTTACTCTTTTTTTCAGGTCCCATCATTACTTTTACCATTGCTTCTTCTAAATCTTCTAAAGAAACTGTATTTTTGTCTTTTCTTGCTGCAAGTAATATAGCCTCATTTACCATATTTTCTAAATCTGCTCCACTAAAACCTGCTGTATTTTTTGCAATAACTTTAAAGTCTATTCCTTGTGCAAAAGGTTTATTTTTAGCGTGTAGCTTTAATATTTCTTCTCTTGCACCAATATCTGGATCACTTACAACAATTTGTCTATCAAATCTTCCTGGTCTAAGTAAAGCGGGGTCTAATATATCAGGTCTATTTGTTGCAGCCATTACAATTATACTTTCATTAGTAGCAAATCCATCCATTTCAACAAGTAATTGGTTAAGTGTTTGCTCTCTTTCATCATGTCCTCCACCAACACCTGCTCCTCTATGACGACCAACTGCATCTATCTCATCAATAAATATGATACAAGGCGAATTATTTTTTGCTTCTGAGAATAAATCTCTTACACGAGACGCTCCAACACCTACAAACATTTCAACAAAATCAGAACCACTTATTGAAAAAAATGGTACGTTAGCTTCACCAGCAATTGCTTTAGCAAGTAATGTTTTACCTGTACCTGGCCCGCCTACTAACAAAATACCTTTTGGTATTCTTGCCCCCATATCTTGATATTTTTTAGGTTCCTTTAAAAACTCTACTACTTCTTGCAGTTCCTCTTTTTCCTCTTTAAGTCCTGCAACATTTTCAAAAGTTACTTTTTTCTTTGAATCTTTTCCTATCATTTGAGCTCTATTTTTTCCAAAGTTCATTGCTTTTGCATTACCTTCACCTGTTCTTCTAATCATATAAATAAATATTAAAAGTGTGCCAACTAAAAGTATTATATTTGGTATATATGGAGCCAATGTTTCCATAGCAGTTTCTTGTGCAACAGTAAGCTCAAATTCGCCAGCCGTAACCTTTTCTTGAATTGAATCAGTAAAAGTAGATACCTTAGGAATTTTAACAACTCTATCTACATTTTCTTCGTTTTTAATTTTTACATGCGCTGTTAATCTATCATTTTGTAATACTACACTTGAAACTGATCTTTCCTCTACTTTTTGCATAAATTCTGTATATGACATATCTTTTTTAGTTTGAGAACTCATTACAGTAATTGCATACATTGCAACTGCTATTAATAACAAATAAGTTACTAGTGTTCTTAATATAGAACTTTTTTTCATAATTCCTCCTTTTAATATATAACAGCAATATTTTTCTTTTCAATTTCTACTGTAAATTTATTGCCTATTATATACTTTTTACCCTTTATATTATTTTCAAACAATTTTAAAATATCCATCACATGTATATTCTCAATACCATCTAAATTACCTAACTTTATTTCAATAATTTTTCTAACTCCACGATATTTTATACTTTCATGTTCGTTTAAAATTTTTGAAAAATCAAACTTAACTCTATTTATATTATTATCAATAATTGAATTTTTTACTACAATTTCTGTATATTTTTTTAAAAAATCTTCATCTTTTTTTAATATATGTTTCATTCTTATTATATTATTGATTATATTTTCATTATATTCATTTTGTAATGTTGGTATTAATAAATTCCTTATTTTATTTCTAACATATTTATTTTCAAAATTTGTTTTATCTATACATGGATTTAAATTTTGTAATATATTATACTCCATTATATCACTTTTTGCAATATTTACCAATGGTCTTATAATATTTTTAAATTTAAAATCCATTCCTGTTAATCCTTTTAGACCACTTCCCCTAATTAAATTAAGGAGAATTGTTTCAACATCATCATTTAAATTATGTGCTGTTGCTATTTTTGTAAATTTATTCTCCAATAAGACTTTATTAAAGAAATTGTATCTAACTTCCCTTCCACAAGACTCTTCAGAAATTTTCTTTTTCTTAGAAATAAAAGGTATATTTTCTTCCAAATAAAAAAAAGGTATATTTATTTTTTTACAATACTCTTCAACATATATTTTCTCAAATTTTGATTCTTCTCTAATCATATGATTTACATGTGCTACTGCCAAATCATACTCAATAGAGTTTTCATTTTTCAATACATTCTTTAATAAATATAATGAATTTAATAAACACATAGAATCTGGGCCACCTGAAACCGCAACAAGTATTTTTTCGCCATTTTCTATTAAATTATTTTCTACAATATTTAACTTAACTAATTCTAAAATATTTTCTACTATATTTTTTTCACTATTCATCTACTTCTGGACCCCTGTATAAATTGGCAAATTTTGTATATTGCCCAAGCCAAGCTAGTTCTACAGAACCAGTAGAACCACTTCTATTTTTTGCTACTATTATTTCAGCTATATTCTTTTTTTCAGTTTCTGGATTATAATAATCTTCTCTATGTATAAACATAACAATATCCGCATCTTGTTCTATTGCACCAGATTCACGTAAATCACTTAACATAGGTTTATGATCAGTTCTCGATTCGGTAGCACGACTAAGTTGTGATAAAGCAATTACTGGAACTGAAAGTTCTTTTGCAAGTATTTTAAGAGACCTACTTATCTCAGAAATTTCTTGTTGTCTTGAAGAACTTTTAACATTAGAATCCATAAGTTGCAGATAGTCAATTATTACTAATCCAATATCCTTTTCTAATTTTGCTTTTCTACATTTTGCCCTAAGCTCTGTTGAAGTAAGTCCTGGTGTATCATCTATATATAATGGAATATTTGATAATCTACCACTTGCTTGTCCTAATTTTAGCCAATCTTCTGAAGTTAAATCATTACCATTTTTTATTTTCATACTATCGACTTCAGCTTCACTAGCAAGTATTCTATTTATCATTTCTTCTTTGGACATTTCCAGGCTAAACACCATTACAGGAGTCTTAGCGTGCATAGCAACATAATTTGCTATATTAAGTACAAAAGCAGATTTTCCCATTGCAGGACGCGCTGCAACAATTAAAAGTGCACCTGGATTTAAGCCAGAAATCTTTTGATCAAGGTCTATAAATCCTGATTCAACACCAGATACTTTATTTTTATTTTGATACATCTGTTCTAACATATCAAAAGCTGTTATAAGTACTTCTTTTATACTAGAATATCCCCTTGTATTTCTATTTTGAAGTACATCAAACACTTTTTTTTCTGTTTGTTCTATAATTGTGTCTACCTCTTCTGTTTGAGAATAGCCCATTTTTAATATATCATTTGCAACTTTTATCAATTGTCTTAAAACTGATTTTTGCTCTACTATTTTTACGTAACTTTCTATATTTGATGTTGTAGGTACATTATCAATAAGAGTAGCAATATATGAAGTATCGCCAACCTTTTCCAAAGTGCCACGAAGTTTTAACTGATCTGATAATGTTATCATATCAATTTGCTGACCTAAGCCATAAAGTTCTAACATCGCAGCATATATTTCCTTATTATCTTCTCGATAAAAATCCTCTGGTTTTAAAATTTCCATTGCTGCTATTGTAGCATCTTTATCAACTAGCATAGAACCTAAAACTGCTTGTTCGGCAATAGTATCACTTGGTTGAACTCTATTTACGATTTCATTTTCCACACTAAACACCTACAATCCGACAACAATAACTTTTAAATCTGCAATAACTCCCTCATATAATTTAATATTAACATTATATGTACCTAAATTTTTTATAGGAGTTTTTATTATTACTTTCTTTTTACTTATATCTGTATTAAATTTTTTACTTGCCTCATCAGCAATCTCTTTTTCTGTAACACTTCCAAAAAGTTTGCTTGACTCACCTACTTTATGCCTAAATTCTATATATGTTTTCTCAATTTTGTTTTTAAGCTCTACTGCTGCATCATATTCTGTCTTTTTTTTAAAAGCAATTGCTGCATTTTTTGTATTAGCTTCACTTATATTTTTATTGTCTGCAATTAACGCAAGCTTTCTAGGAAATAAAAAATTTCTAGCATATCCCTCACTAACATCTACTATTTGTAATTTTTTCCCAAGTCCTTTTACATCCTTGTTTAATACTACTTTCATAAATTCCTCCTATTTTAAGTTCTAATCTTTTTTATAATATTCATCTATACTTTCAATCAATTTTTTCTTAGCTTCTTCAATAGAAACACCTGCAATTTGCGCACCTGCAAAACTCAAATGTCCTCCTCCGCCAATTTTTTCTAGTATTGATTGAACATTTATATCTCCCATTGATCTACCAGATATCATAACAACATCATCTACTTTACAAAGAACAAAAGATGCAAATATTCCAGCTATTGATAATAATTCGTCTGCTGCTTGAGCTGCAATTATTGGCATATCATCGTATTCTTCCTCACTTATTGAAATAGCAATTTGACTATGAACTATTTCTGCATTTTTTACAATTTCTACTTTTGCAACATAAGTTTCAAAATCATTTTGAAATAACTGCTTTACTTCTGTTAAATCTATACCATATTTTTTTAAATATGCTGCTACTTCAAACGTTCTAACGCCAGTTTTAAAAATAAAGTTCTTAGTATCTATAACTATTCCAGCATATAAACTTTCTGCTTCAATTGATGTAAGTTTAATATTGTCTAAATACATAAGAAGTTCAGTAACTAACTCAGATGCTGACGAAGCATATATTTCATGATAAGTAAGTAAAGCATTGTCTATAAATTCAGGACCACGTCTATGATGATCTATTACAACTACTTTTTCAAATGAATCTAATACTTCAGGATTTGTTAAATAAGACTTTTTATGAGTATCTACAACTACCAACAACGAATTAGTAAAATCTTGTTTTTTCATTTCAGAAACTGTTATAAACACATTTTCATATTCAGAAATTGTCTTGATTTTATTTATTATAGATTTAGTACTACTATTACATTTTGCATCAATTACTATATTTGCCTCTTTACCTAACGATTTTACAATTTTATATATTCCAACTGCTGCTCCAATACA
>Ga0137298_10669_pt1 | contig 25253 bp, 35 predicted proteins | sample RamsorincwithD2O_2_FD_97182 | JGI IMG/M metagenome (GOLD analysis project Ga0137298, IMG submission 97182) | Mouse cecal microbial communities from Vienna, Austria - Glucosamine amended with D2O | ecosystem: Host-associated > Mammals > Digestive system > Large intestine > Cecum | place: Austria...
CTGCAAGATACTCCTCGACCAGCGCAAGTATATGAACCGCTTTGACCAGATACAGTCGTTGCTCGGACTCACCGACAAGGAGAAAGCACAGGTATTGTCGATAAACCTTGCCAACAACCCCAACAGGCTCTACAAGGAGGTATGGATAGGTCTTGGCGGGACTCAGTCCGCAGTATATGCGACCGAGGTCAGCCGCGAGGAGTATTACTGCTACACCACCGAGGAGACCGAGAAAATCAAGGTGCAGGAAACCTCGCGGCGTCTCGGAGGCGACATAGAGGCCGCGATTAAACTATTGGCAAACGAAGACAAAGGATTATGATTGACCAGATTATTTCAACACTCGGCGACTTCATGTCGTCACTATCACCGACGATAATTTATAACTACCGTGTTATAATTGTCCTGTTGTGCGCATTGAACGCCCTGTTGCTGCTGTTCCTGCTTTTCAGGACCCCGGCCAGTCTCCGCAGACGGGACAGGTTTTTCCTGTCGGCTCTTGCTGACATCGTGGCAGACCGTTTCGCCGAAGACACGGGCAAGGCGTTGACAAAAGCCCTCAATTCCAGATTCCCCATTGAGGAAGAGACAGATCCGCGCGATAAAATCCGTGACGAATGGCGCGACCCCGTTACCGGCATAACCCTGCACATATACGAGGAACGCGGTTACTGGCGTGCCGACATATCCGGCATTGACTATAACGGGATATACCATGACCACACGGTGCTGCGCTATATGGACTCCGAGACCTTCGACAAGAACCTCTATATGGGTAACGGAAAGAAATATTGGACATTTGCCTATGACGGGCTGCTCGACACAATCTTCATTCCCGAACTCGGCATGACTATGAGACGCAAATCGACATTTCCTGAAAGGACACTCCGCTCCGATATTACAGGCATGGTCGCCCACATAATGCAGGATGTCACGATGGAACCGGAAACGGACCAACCGCAAAAAGCGGAGGCCACGCTTGAAGGACTTTCAGAGACTCCCTTTAAGGAGACCGTTAACGAACCCGAAAAATAAGATGTATGAACGTACTGAGGATAATACTGACAATCATAACGGCCTGTGTCGCCGCTGTCGCCCTCCTCCTGAGACTCGCGTTGTGGACACTCTCCCTCGGTGTAAGGCTCATAGGAGGAATAGCCTCCAGAATATACTAACGAAAAATAACAAACATGGTAAGACTGAAATACATTATGGCGGCACTCCTGATGTGCCTCCTTCTCGGCGCGGGGAGGGCAAACGCCCAATGGACTGTGATTGACCCCTCCAACATCGCCCAGAGCATCGTCAACAACTCGAAGTCTCTCGTTCAGGAGTCCCAGACGGCAACGCACATGGTGAAGTCGTTTCAGGAGACGGTTAAAATTTACGAGCAGGGCAAGAAATATTACGACGCGCTGCGCTCGGTCAACAACCTTGTGCGCGACGCCCGCAAGGTGCAGCAGACCGTCCTCATGCTCGGAGACATCAGCGAGACCTATGTGACCAACTTCCGCAAGATGCTCACCGACCCCAACTTCACGTCGTCGGAACTCTCGGCCATAGCCGCCGGATACACCCGGCTGCTGGAGGAGGCCAACGGAGTCCTCGGAGAACTTAAAAACGTGGTGAACATCACAACCATGTCCATGACCGACAAGGACCGCATGGACATAGTGGACCGGTGCTATAGGGAGATGAGCCGTTTCCGCAACCTGACGGCATACTACACCAACAAGAACATCTCCGTGTCGTATCTCCGCGCCAAGAAGAAGGCCGACACCCAGAGGGTGGTGAACCTCTACGGCAAGGGCGCACAAAGATATTGGTAAGCCATGCTTTGCGCTATAGATTTCTCAAACCTGCACACAATCCTCCGCTCGCTCTATGACGAGATGATGCCACTCTGCTCCGACATGGCGGGGGTGGCACAGGGGATAGCCGGACTCGGCGCGCTGTTCTATGTCGCATACCGCGTATGGCAGTCATTGGCAAGAGCGGAGCTGGTGGATGTGTTCCCGCTGCTGCGTCCCTTCGCCGTCGGATTCTGCATCATGTTCTTCCCGACTGTGGTGCTCGGCACTATCAATTCCATAATGTCGCCCATAGTGCAGGGGACAGCCTCAATGCTCGACGGCCAGACATTGGATATGCAGAAATACCGCGAGGAGAAGGACAGGCTCGAATACGAGGCCATGATGCGTGACCCCTCCACGGCATACCTCGTGGATGACGCGGAGTTTGACCGTCAGATTGACGAGCTGGGAGTTACCGAGGTAGGCACCGCCGCCGGGATGTATATAGAGCGTGGTATGTACAAGGTGAAGAAGGCCATTCAGAACTTCTTCCGCGAGTTGCTGGAGCTGCTGTTTCAGGCGGCGTCGCTGACGATAGACACCATAAGGACATTCTTCCTCATAGTGTTGGCGATACTCGGCCCGGTAAGTTTCGCAATATCGGTGTGGGACGGTTTCCAGACCACCCTTGTGCAGTGGATATGCCGTTATGTCCAGACCTATTTATGGCTGCCCGTCGCGGATTTGTTCTCCACGATACTGGCGAAAATCCAAGTCCTGATGTTGCAGAACGACATCTCCGAGCTTACCAACAACCCCAACGCAAACCTCGATTCCAGCAACACGACATACCTGATTTTCATGATAATAGGTATAATCGGCTACTTCACTATCCCGACTGTCGCGGGCTGGATAATACAGGCCGGGGGCATGGGCAGCTACGGCAGGGCCGTCAACAACACCGCGCAACAGGCCGGTTCGGTCGCGGGCAGTCTCGGCGGTGCGGCCGCAGGCAATGCGGTCGGGCGTTTCAAGAGACTGTTCAAATGATATTCAAACAACGATTAAATGGAGTTCAAATCGCTTAAAAACATCGAGACCTCCTTCCGGCAGATACGTCTTTTCGGCATAGTCTTCGTGTCGATGTGCGCGGCGGTGGTGACGGTGGCACTCGTGACGGTGTTCAACTTCGCCGAAAAGCAGCGGGAGAAAATCTACGTCCTCGACAACGGAAAGTCGCTGATGCTGGCACTGTCACAGGACATGAGCCAGAACCGTCCGGCGGAGGCGAGGGAACACGTCAGACGCTTTCACGAGCTGTTCTTCTCGCTGTCGCCCGACAAGTCGGCCATAGAGCACAACATAAACCGTGCCCTCATACTCTCCGACAAGAGCGCGTACAACTACTATTCCGACTATTCCGAGAAGGGATATTACAACCGCATAATCTCCGGCAACATAAATCAGGTGTGCATCGTTGACAGCGTACTGTGCGACTTCGACAACTATCCCTACACGGCAAAGACTTATGCGCGTCAGATGATTATACGCCAGAGCAACGTCACCGAAAGAAGCCTTGTGACTGTATGCCGCCTGACAAACTCGTCACGCTCCGACGACAACCCAAACGGGTTTATAATCGAGGGGTTCAACATCCTTGAAAACAGGGATATTTCAACAGTAAAAAGATAACGGAAATGAAACTGTCAAAATCAATCGGACGCTCCATATATAATAAGGTGTGGAGCGTCCCCAAGGGGGCGGTCGGGAATTTCCTGCGCCGCAGGTGCGACGGAATCCCTGAAAACCGGCGTCTCGCGGTGATTGCCGTGCTGCTGTCGCTGTTCATCCTCACCGCGTTTTTCGTATTCGGCAACGCCTGTTACCGTATCGGACGCGGCCATGCAGCCGCCACACTTGCGGAGCCGGCCCACATAGAGGGTCTCGACATAACAGTAGGGAGTGACGGCGGTTCGCCGGACATGGATAACAAGACTGTATGTGGATATGGCATCCCGGAATTTGAAAACGAGGATTAGCGAATGGCTCGGATCCAAGTCCGAGGCCGAGAGGCAGAAACTAAAGAAATACCTTGTCGTCATACCGGGAGCCGTCCTGATTTTCCTCGGCTCGATGTGGCTGATTTTCGGCTCGTACCTGCCCGGTGATGACACTGCCAAGGGAAAGGCCAACATGGAACTGCCCGAAGGTGACAGCGACGGGTTGCAGGGCAACAAGCTGAAGGCACTCGCGGATGAGGCACTCCGCGAGGAGAAGGCAAGACAGGACAGCGTGCTTCAGGTCTCGATAAGGATGTCGGACTCTATACCGGAGAGGGCTGCCACGGACTCTGCCGCCACTCCGATCGAGCAGTCGGCGCAGAGCTACCGCGAGGTGCAGGAGTCACTCAACAATTTCTTTGTCGAGGAGGAGACCCCCGACGCGGAGATTGACGCACTCAACGAGCGCATCGCGGAACTGGAGGCGCAGAACGAGGCGGCACGGCAAAATTCAGCCCAGCCCGACGAGATGGCGATGCTGGAGCGGTCATACCAGCTGGCGGCAAAATATATGGGCAACGGCAACGGCGGAAATTACCCGCCACCTCCGGCCATAGAGGAAGAAAAGGGCAAAAGGAATGTCATGCCGGTGTCACAGGTCAGCCGCGATGTCGTTTCCTCGCTCAATGCCTCCAATGCCACCCGACGGCTGACGACTGCGGTCGGTACGTCGAGAACGGTGAACAAGAACACCATAGCCGCAGTGGTGGCCGGAAACCAGAGCGTGGCTGACGGCGAGAGCGTGAGACTCCGTACCTCCGAAGCCATGTGGATAGGCAAACGCCTTGTACCACGCAACACCGCAATCGTCGGGGCTGCCCGTATTCAGGGCGAGAGACTGGAGATTGAAATCTCGTCCGTCGAGTGCCAAGGCTCGATATACGAGGTGGAGTTGCAGGTCTATGACTCCGACGGACAGGAGGGCATCAACATTCCCGGCTCTATGGAGTCCGACGCCCTGCATGAAATCGGTGCCAACATGGGGTCCACTATGGGCAGTTCAATCAATATTTCCACAAACACCGGAGCGCAGATAGCCTCCGACGTGGGCAGGGGGCTTATCAACGGAGTGTCGCAGTACCTCACGAAAAAAATGCGCACGGTCAAGGTGCATCTCAAAGCCGGATACCGTGTGATGCTCCACCAGCCCGAAGATGTATAACCACAACAACCAGACAGATATGAAGGCAAGAAATATCATCCTCTCGGCCATTGCCGTAATAGGCATGGCAACCCCGGCGTTTGCCAAAAACACAAAGCCGGTCAAAAACACCGATAACCATGTGTCGCCTGACACTGAGGCAGTCGTTGAACACGACATAAACGTGTACGGTGAGAACTACACCGACGGCGACAAGTTCAGCGGTCTTACCCGCAAGGTCGGATTTGACCGAATGATACCGCCCCACGCGCTGGAGGTATGCTACCAGAAGACCACGCACATTATCTTCCCCTCGGAGATAGTCTATGTGGACCTCGGGGGGGAGGACATCGTGGCCGGACTCGCTGACGGCGCGAAAAACGTGTTGCGCGTCAAGTCCGCCTCCAAGTCGTTCAAGTCGGAGACAAATCTATCGGTCATCACCGATGACGGATGCTTTTTCACCTTTAACGTGAAATTCGCCAAGGAACCGCTGTTGCTGAACATCGAGATGACAGACTTCATCCACGACGGCGAGGCGGTCAACCGTCCCAACAACGCGCAGGAAATCTATCTTGAACGCCTCGGTAGCGAGAGTCCGATGCTTGTCAAGCTGATTATGAAAAGCATATACAAACAAAATAAGCGCGAGATAAAGCATATCGGCTCTAAGCGTTTCGGGGTGCAGTTCCTCCTGAAATCAATCTATGCCAACAACGGGCTGCTGTATTTCCACACCGAAATCAAGAACACCAGCAATATTCCGTTTGACATCGAATATGTGTCATTCAAAGTCGTGGACAAGAAAGTGGTGAGGAGAACGGCCATGCAGGAGCAGGTGCTCGAACCGCTCCGCGCCCAGAACTATGTCGTGGCAGTCCCAGGCAAGTCATCGGAAAGAACTGTGTTCGCCTTGGAGAAATTCACCATTCCCGACGACAAGCAGCTCGTGGTCGAGGTCGCCGAAAAGGAAGGAGGCCGTCACCAGACCTTTGTCGTGGAGAACGCGGATATTGTACGCGCAAATGTGATTGACGAACTTTCAATACAGTAAACGATGAAAAAAGCGATATTCATAATCGCTGCCATGTTTGCCCTGTTCGCAGGGCAGGCAATGGCCCAGCGATGCCTCCCCGGTATGTCGGCGGTTGAAATAAAGGCAGACATGGCAGACGGTTTCTACACCGGCAAATCCCGCGACTGCGGCTATTCATTCGGTGTGAATTATTCAGTGTTCAAGGGCAACGCCGACACTTGGAGTTTCGGAGGCGGTTATCTCCAGACCTACAAGCCCTACGGAGAGAAAGGCCGCATCCCGGTGGCACAGTTCACAGGGGAGGTCGGTTACAACCTCCACCTTGTCAGCGACTACTCGCAGACATTACACATCTATGGCGGCGTGTCGGCCCTCGGAGGATACGAGACTGTCAACTGGGGTGACAAATCATTGCCAGACGGCTCGACTCTCCACAACGGCGACTCGTTCATCTATGGCGGTGCCGTCACCCTGCAAGCCGATTTATATCTTTCAGATAAAATCGCCCTGACCGCCAATGTTAGGGAGCGGTTTGTATTCGGCAACTCCACGGGACATTACCATACGGAGTATGGCGTCGGTGTAAAATTCATAATCGAATAAGCCTATGGGATTGATTGTGATAGACCTTGACATCAAGAATCTTCCGCTGGAGGATTTTATGAAGGCTCTCGGCTATGAGCCGAAAAAAAGAAACGGCAACCGCTTGACATACAATGCGCCTTATTCAGCCGACAGCAACGCCACTATGGTGGTTGACACTGAAAAGAACGGCTGGTATGACAGCAATGAGCCTGAAAAATACTACGGCGGCATTTATGATCTCGCCTACGAGCTGACAGGGAGCTGCAACCGCTCCGAGTTGAACCTCTACATCGCAACGCAGATGAAAGGGGTTAGGGATTTCAAAACCTACGGAGTTACCGCCAATGGGAAGGAAGCCGAGGGTAATGTTGTGGTGGCAATGCCAGTCAGTAAGCCTGAAACGCTAAAAGCAGCCACAAAGGTTGAGCCGCCGAAAGAACAGTCCAAGCAACAGCAGCCCAAACCCAGACACAAAATGAGATTTTAGATTATGGATATAGATGCTATAAAAGGAATATCCCTTGTGGACTTCCTTCATCATCTCGGCTGTGAGCCGACAGGACGCGACAGCAAGGGACTGTGGTACCGTGCCCCGTACCGCAACGAGCGCAGACCCTCATTCCATGTCAGGCCGGGGCGCGGGGTATGGTTCGACTTCGGGACAGGTGCCGGAGGCGACATATTCACCCTTGCCGGTGAGCTGTCGGGCAAAACGGACTTCATCGGACAAGCGCGTTATATCGCCGAGACGATGAGGATGCCTGTCGCGGAGCCGTACAAGTCGGTCCCTTTCAAGGAGGAGCCGACATTCGAGAACGTAAGTGTCTCACGTCTTGAATCCCCCTCCCTGCTGCGCTACCTCGCGGAGCGCGGGATACCGTCGGATATTGCCGCCCGGTATTGCGTACAGGTGGATTACCGGCTGCACGGCAAGGACTATTATGCCGTGGGGTTCGGTAACAACGCCCACGGATACGAGCTTAGGAACAGGTTTTGGAAAGGCGCGTTTCCACCGAAGAACATCACCTGCATCCGGAGGGGAAATCCACGGTGCAACGTGTTCGAGGGCTTCATCGACTTTCTTTCGGCGGAACGCCTCGGATTGAACGACGGGACGGACACCGTGGTGCTCAACTCGGTAGCCAATCTCGCCAAGGCAAAACCGTTTCTAAACGGATACGACCGCATCCTCTGCTACCTTGACAATGACGTGGCCGGGCGGAGTGCCCTCGCGTCGCTCCGCAGGGAATACGCGGAGAAGGTTATCGACAAGTCGGCGATGTATCCGGAACATAAGGATTTGAACGACTATCTTGTGGCCTCGTGCCGGAAAGTGACAATTAAACACAGACTTTGAATTATGGAAATCATCAAGAATACATACATGAAAACATTCGGCCTCATGGCTCTCATCTCCCTCGCAATAGCCGCCGTGTGCGGTCTCGCGTCATGCTCCGACGACCTCGACGTGCAGCAGTCATATCCCTTCACCGTGGAGGTCATGCCGTTTACCGACAAGATTGTCAAGGGTCAGACTGTGGAGCTGCGCTTTGAAATCGTACCCGAAGGCAACTACACCAACACCCTCTACACTATCCGCTATTTCCAGTATGACGGGGAAGGCTCGCTCAGACTTGTTGACGGCCCGGTGCTGGTCAACAATGACCGCGTGTTGCTCGAAAGCAAGACTTTCCGCCTGAACTATACTGCAAAATCTTCAGGGGAGCATAGATACCTCGTCGTTGTGGAGGACAATTTCGGTTCGACCCCGTGGGAACGCACATTCGAGTTCAACAACAATGACAAGGAGGACAACGACAGTACGGACATCCTCAGACCGGTGGTCAATCCCGTAATCCCGGTGGTGCGATGAGGAGGCTGGTAATGTTCTTCGTGGCGTTGCTGACCCTTGCGGCAGCAACGCCCGCCGCCCACGCGAGAAAAAGCATAATGGACCTGCCTCCGTTTGAACGCGCCGTGCTGATTATAAAGAAGTTCGAGACGCTCCACCGCCCATGCCACTGGCCGGCGGTCGGATACGGACATATGGTGCAGCCGGGAGAGCCGTTCAGACGAGGTGTCCAGCTCACCGAGAGACAGGCGGATGCCCTTCTCCGCAGGGATCTCCGCAGGTTCATCGCCCTCTATGACGATTTCAGACCGGATGATGCGTTGCTCCTCGGTGTGCTGGCGTACAACTGCGGTCCCGGTGTCGTCAACAAATCCGGTGTTTACAGGCGACTCAAATCGGGAAACCGCGACATCTACAAGTCCTACACATCCCATTGCCGATACAAGGGAAAGTTCCATAAGCAGTTGCATCGAAGGCGCATTATAGAGTTTCTTTATCTTTATGATTCTCATAAACAAAAATAAAAACATTATGATTTTCATGCTATTTATAATCTAAAAAAATGCTTGGGGCAAACTATATATAAAAGCCAAATTAACAGGGTTATATACAATAGCGGCAAGAGGTTTAGTAAAAATCTTGCCGCTTAATTTGTGTATTAAAACAATTTTTCATACTTTTATGAGCGTAAATTACTAAACGTTTAATCCGAATGGTATATCGCAATAGGATACAGATGTCATATGTACTCAAAACAGAAAGGAATATAGCCTTAGAGATTTTGAGCGCATTGTTAATTCTTGTCATTACGCAGGCCTGTAATAAGGATGATGATTTACCATTGGTTATGACTGATGGGAATAGGATTACACTAAGTAGCGATGAAATTGTTTACTATGGCAATGAGTCTGATTTTTTACATTCCTATACTTCGTTATTCCCATGTAAATATTCATTCATTTCTAATAATCGGGGTCCTTATCTACAAAACGAGTCATATTCTATTGAAGGATATGATGATAGATTTATAGGACATTGGGAAAAGGCAAAATTTGGTGATTGGATAAAAAAATATGGACTTGAGCCAAACAAAGTATTTTATTGCGCTACAATAAAGTACGTGTCATATATGCCAATTCCCTTATCGGAGGAAGACTATATTCCGGTTATGCCACTTAATAACATGGGATATTCTCCGTGGACTTCTAATAGGTCTTTCGATATTGATTATAACAATCAATATCCTAAATATGTATTCTATACTTGTTTTAGATATATCGGTTATAATGATAAATTAGCCGGTGTTTACATAGACTTACCATTAACAGATAAATTAATATGGAATTTTACAGTAAAAAAATGAACAAGATGCTTGTCATTGCCTTCGTTGGCATTATGAGCGTTTTGGTTGGAGCATGTACGTCTGATGCTCTTGATGATGCAAATGCGCTTGCCGATAGTGCAGTCGTTAAAAATGCATTAGTTAAAAATGCCGATGGCACGGAAACCGTTATTCTTTCCAATGGGGAGCAGATTGTATTGGAAGATACCACCACTTATGTCATCAATTTTGACACCGTAAATATGGGAAATGACATTGATGATGTTATGGTTTCCAGAGCTATCGTGCCAACAGGTTATGACAGAGAATCCAAACCAAAAGATAATAAAAAATATCTATTAAAAGGATTAGAAAAATATGGCATCAATCCGACCACAGTCTATATCGGTAAGTTCATAACATATTATAAAGACTTACCAGTTTCTAAAGGATATAGCCTTTTTCCGTCCAACAACAAATATGCCACTGAGAATAAAATGGGATTTAACCCTCCCTCACTGTCGAAAGTCGGATTTCATACCACTGTTCCTGACACTTGGACTGGTTATGAGACTGGCGTTACTCAAATATTTTACGTCAATAGCGATATATCTGGCATATATTGGAATAAAAATGTTCCCTGTAATCCAGCAGATTTGACATGGTATTACAGAGCCATTCCAGACGAAGCAATGATAAGCCGCCTGTGGCGGCCGAAATTTTGAGCTAAAATGCCCCCGTCAAGCCTTTAACGGTTTGGCGGGGGCCGGCTATACAACGAAATAAAAATCTATCCTCCGGTTATGGTCTCGGCATCGGGGTTTTGTCGGTGCAGCCTCCAATTTCGGATAGACACTCCTTTGAGCTGTTGGCATAACAGTATTCGCAGAGATGTGGGCAGGTGCTGTACTCGCCGATGTCCTTACTTTTCATACAACCGCATACCTCTCGCTGTCCCCTGTCGCGGTTGTCCTGCGTTATGACCGCGAAACCTCCTCCGTCAAGGGGGATGGCGTTTTCGGGAACATCCGTGCCAAAAGCGAGGGTTGTATAATCCTTGCGCCGAGATATTCCATTAACTCCTTTGAGCGGTGTCCGAAACGGACTATGAGGCGGTCGTCTATGCAGTGGTTTTTCTTAATGCCGTATTCTGATAAGTCTATGCGCTCCCCGCAGGTGGCGAGTTCACATCCCCACTTTTTGTTGAGCATTGAAAGTTCCCTCGCGAAACCGCGCATCATTTCCTCGGCCCAGTCAGTGTAGCGTATTCCGTTTAGTTCAAGGTTTGACTTGACCCTGCGGTAAGAAACGATGTCGGCAAAGCTGAACACGAGTTTTTCGGTATATCCTTTCAGAACGTCTCCGAGAGCCTCAATCTTCCGCAGAAGCAAGTCCTCGTCTATGCGGTCGGTAAGGATAAGCGGGTCGAAACGCCATATCACCCTGCCTTTGCCGAGACGCTCAACGAGCATACGGAATGTGTCGATGCGCTGTGACAAAGGGGGTACGCCTTTTTCAAGACCTTCCTCCCGTAATCGTTGAGCGTGTATTGTATGTAGCATCCGATGCCGAGTTCATCAAGCGTGTCAAGGTGTCCAAGCAACGGCTTTGGGTTCTTTGACCAGAACACGATGAATTTTGTGCGCCCGTAGCTAATGTTGATTTTGGATGAGTTGTAGGGGGTTGTCCATGCCGAATATCCTTTTTTGAGACGGTTGAAAAACCATTCGGAATAAAAGGCGGGGATGTCGGTGCTCCTGCTTGCGGATATTATCACGGGGCATTGGGCTGTCGCGGTCTTTCCGCTGTCAAGCCTTATTTCAGTCTTGTCGTTCATATAGATGGTTTTTTATGGAGCGGTGTCGGGTATATCTATCCTTAACACTCAACACCGTTCCGTGTGATTAGTTTTTTCGCTGTCTCGCTATCCATTCGCCACGCTTATGCCTGCACTCGTTGAGGGTGGGAGCGACGCAAGAGAAAAGTTCGTTTGTGTCGGGGTCGCGCCAATCGTACATTATGCGTGTTACCTTTTTACCCCGGTGAGAGGAATAGAACTTTTCGTATTGTTCTCCGCTGACGGTGGTTGATACGCCGTGCTTTGTCATTTTGGTTGCCATATCAGTGAATTTTAGAATTTTAGAATTTTACAATCAGTATTCGGTAGTTGAACACCTTTTCGGGGTCGGATATTTTCTTTTGCGCAAGCCAAAAATGGTGCTTGCCAAAGCCATATACGAAGTATCGGTCAAATGCCGATTTTCCGCATAATCGGCTACCAATCTCCTTAGAGTGTTCTCGTCATAGGCGATAAGTATGTGGTTCACAAAGCCTATCAGCACCTCGGCGATGTCATTGTCATAAATGACGGTCGTATGTTCAAATGTCACGTTCATATTCTTGGGGATTTGTGACCTGCGCCATTACTGACGCAGGTCGGGTTATAGGTTTATGCGGTCATTCGCTCCCGGATGAGTTTGGCGTTGGAGTTCACAAGGTCTATGATGCGTTTGTGATATTCGGTATCCTCGTTGTTCCTGCCGTGGCACTGCACCACTTTGAGTGTCTGCAAGTCAACCTCCACCGTTTCAATTATCTTGCCGTCTATCCTTGCCGAGAGTACGAGGGTGTCGGCTTTCTTGTAGTATTCCGAGCCGAAAACGCAGATGTTCTGCACGTTGCCCTCCTCGTAATACTCCTCGATGCTTTCAAGCACCTTCACCGATATTTCATTGTCGGTGATTATCAGTCCGAAGAACTTGGATTTGAGAGCCTTGAAATCCTCCTCACGCTGCTGTTCTTGGAGCAATTTCCGCTGTTCGCGCTCACGTCTTTCTATCTCCATGCGCCTTTGAGCCTCGGCTCGTTCCTTTCGGTGCTTTGCTTCAATCCTGCGGTTCACCTTGTCGTGCGCCTCTATGAAATCTTCGGGGCAGATGTTCTTGGGATTGCGTATGTCCTTGCCTAAGTTCACCAGCATACGGAGGTAATCACACCACATTGATATGTTGTTGATTTGGTAGTGGTGACGTTTGGTGATTAAGTACGATGCCCAAAAGTCATCGGTGTTTCTCGGATTGAACATAAAGTATTTCATTTCCTCAATCTCACCGCCTTTCATCAGCGTCTCCATTCGTGGGTCTGACAAGAGTCTTTTGAAAAGGGTTACGGGGGATATGCCGTGAAAATCACCCTTGAATCCGTTGCGCTTGAGTTGTGGGATGACGTTCATTCTCGGATACACGTCACTCCATATCACCACATTGTCGTAAAGGTCGTTATGTGGGCGAATTTCCATATCGCTCTCCAATGCCCAAAGGTCGCAGTAATAGAATGGAAATCCTCGGAGCAATGCCATTGTAGAGACATTTCCGTCGGAAGAAATCCACCTCTGCACAACCTCGTGGCAGTAGAATTTCATAGGCTCGCCCTTCCTGCTGACATATTGGATTTGTGCCACACGGATTACCTGAAAACCCCCGCAGGTGGTTATCACGCTGAAATAGCGTGTTTCCTTGTATGTGCGCTTGCGGGTGTCATTCACTTTGAGTTCCGCACCGCAGTGAGGGCACTTGCAACCTGCAAGTGTATCACACAGACTGCCGTTCCCGCTTTTCCATTGGTGTCCGCAGACACCGCAGGTCATTGTTCCGCTCTTGGCTCGGTAGGCGATATGCTCAATGCAGTTGTCGTATGCCCATTGGATTTGCGTATCGGTTATGGGTCGCAGGGTGGCTGATAATTTTGCCACTTTCTTTTGTATTGCGGTCTTGGGTTTCATAGCGGTTGTATGTGGGTTAAAAGTCAAATAGACTGGGTTGTTCAACTTGTGGTTTGTTTTCGGCGGCTTTCTTCGCGGTGGGTCTGCGCATCTTCGCGACCTGCTCGTCTCGGAGTTTGGCTATTGCCTCCTGCCGTGCCTCTTCCTTTTCCTCCTCGGTGAGTTCTACCATATGGTTCACCACCACTTTGCAGTTGATTGGGTTGCCAACCTCAATTTCTTTTTCCTCGTAGAAATGGATTGCCATTCCGTACACCTCCGCATCGGTAAATCCGTTGCAACCGCTTTTCTGCACTTGGTTGAGGATATAGGTCACGCAGTCATCCACTGACTTTGAGGGATTTGCGAACTTGACGGCAAACAATGCGTCATTCTCTGCTCGTTCTTCAAGATAAGCCTTGATAGTGTCGTTGAAGGCTTGTGTGCCTTTGTTTTCTTTCGTTGCCATAGTCGTGGGTTTTAGAGTGTTGCGAGTATCATTTTCTCAATCTCGGTGGCGTTGAGTTCCGTATGGAAAAGCCAACTGATAAAAAGTTTTCTCCCTGCGGGTTTGAGTTCATAGAATAGTTGACGGTACGTTGATATGTTGCCGTTGAGATAGGTTTCTATCATATAGTCGGCGATGCTGTCAACCTCGTAGTATTTGGCTTGCTGTTCCCAAGTCTTTGAATGTCTTGTCGTTGCCATATTCTTGAATTTTAGAGTGTCATTAACCAATAGATTGCTCCTGCTGCGGTGAGGATTGATATGAGCCAGCCTATGCCCCTTAGTATGGGTCTGACCACTGCCCACAACGCTATCCCGATGACTGCTCCGATGATGACTGCCACCGCCTTGACCGCCTTTGTGATTATGCGGTATAGATAGGAGGATTGGCGAGCTTGCCTTGACTTAAAATCTTTATGTTTTCTTGTGGCTTTCATATCGGTGGGAGCTTTTTTTTGAACCATGCGTCCAAAGACAGTGTGGTTGTATGAGTTGCTTGACACCTGCAAGGCGTGTGGCGGAAGAAAAGGGATGTTCGGGCCTTGGAATAAAAAATACGAGCCGACGCAGGAGGTCTGGAGATTTTTTATTCCAAAGCCGGGAGAATATCCCTTCGCCGCACGTTCAGTCAAGTCAAGCAACCCATACAGACCCGCTTGTCAATGGTACGCCCTGACTCAAAATGGCTCCCCCGGTAAGAAAGCCCAAGAAAACATAATCGTCCCTGCCGCCACATTAGCGGCGGCAGCGGAAAGAAAAAAATAAAAAGACGGAAATGTAGTCCCGCTGAGGATAATGTCCACGCACAGGGAACGGTACGGCATTGCCGATCCGTGGAAGTGAGCGGTCTTTATCCGCGTGGATTGAAATCAACGGGATGCGGGATGTGCAAATGCCGGGGCAGGTGAAAGGCCGTCTCTTACTTTCACTCTCACCGGTTTTGTATATCCGGCATACCGTTTGGCAACGAAAGATAAAAAGGACGGCCGGTGCAAACAGGTTTCGGCAATGCGATAAATAGTCCCGCAAAAGGGATAGTGAACGGATGATGTCCTCCCAATCGTTCTATCGGGAGGACGCATACGGTCTCTATCCGCGTGGACCTGTCAGGCGGGACATGGGCTTGCAGTATGTCCGTGTCGGAACGTGGCCTCCCGGACACATCCCCGGCACGGTCTGATGCAAGCCGATGTCCCGCCACGTTTGCCCATGACGATAAAAATCGCTATCTTTGCAGCGTCTAAACGTGTCTTTTTCGTACTGAAAAAGCGGATGCGGTTTCAAGGTCTGGGATTGGCCATGACCCAAATCGGACCTTGTGGGGGCAAAAAGAGGCAATTAAAAATCAAAAACAGATGTTAAAAATCAAAAACTCAAATTCCTCCGTTTGCGGCAACTTTCTCAATCAGTACGAATTAAGTACAATTACATTACATAGATACACTAAAATCCAGCAAGTTACGTCGTATATCACAAATTTTTTGTAATTTTGTCGAAACAATCATTTTCAAGATGGAAACAGTGACATATAACGGGCTGACATTCCAGCCCTATATTACCCACGAAACGATACAGCGCCGCATCGCAGAAATCGGGAAGGAAATAGGCCGGGAGTATGCCGGGAAATGTCCGCTTATACTCTGTGTGCTCACAGGTGCGTTCCCTTTTGCCTCCGATTTGTTCCGTTCGATAGGCATTGATGCGGAGATTGCGTTCATACGTCTGAAAAGCTACGAGGGCACCTCTACCACCGGCAATGTCAAGCAGGTGCTTGGTCTCACCGAAAATATCGAAGGCCGCCACGTGATTGTCGTGGAAGATATCGTAGATACCGGCCATACAATATGTAATCTTCTGAAAGACCTTAATGCGAAGAACCCCGCATCGATAAAAGTAGCGACCCTTCTGTTCAAGCCTCAGTCGGAACAATGTGGCGTCGTTCCCGACTATGTCGGTTTCGAGATACCTACAAAATTTATCATCGGATTCGGCCTCGACCTTGACGGCCTGGCCCGCAATCTTCGTGACATATATGTCATCTGCGACAAAGCAAATGACGCCAATGCTTAGAAACTTTTTAATTTATATGATACCGATTTTGAGAAGGATTGTCAGATGGATTTTTGCTTGTGATAAGGGAGTGTAGCCGTAGCGACATGACCGAAAAACAAACAAAAAGACGCCGACAAGACTCTCAAAAGCAAAGTAATATGAATTTTAAACAGTTTCTTAGACCGCTCCCATGCGGTATGGATGAATCTCACTGCTTGTAAACGCTACCTCGACCTATATTCATTTATATATATATTCCAATTTACCCAATCGTCATAAAGTTATGTTTAACATCGTCATATTCGGTGCCCCCGGGAGCGGCAAAGGCACCCAAAGCGACAAACTGATCGAAGAATACGGTCTTTATCACATATCAACCGGAGAAGTGCTACGCGACCACATCGCCCGCGGTACCGAACTCGGCAAAATTGCCGACAGCTATATATCCCAGGGACAGCTTATACCTGACGACCTGATGATAAAAGTGCTGGAGCATGTACTTGACAATACTCCTGAAGCCGAAAAAGGAGTGATATTCGATGGATTTCCCCGCACAATCCCGCAGGCAAAAGCACTTAAGGAGATGCTATCCCGACATGGCTCAAAAGTCCATGCCGTAGTAGGGTTGGAAGTCGATGACAAAGAACTCGTCGACCGACTGCTGAAACGCGGACAGATGTCGGGACGCAGCGATGACAATCTCGATACAATAACCCGACGCCTCAACGTATACCACTCCCAGACCTCCCCTCTGCGCGACTACTACAAGGAAGAGGGTAAGTACCATGCGATTCCCGGCTCGGGAGAAATTGACAGCATATTCTCTGACATCAAGACCCGGCTTGACGCCATTAAGGAAGATAAATGACAAAGGAAAATCCCATACAGTCAGCGGCGAAGGAAGTATACGACATGCTCCTTCGCCGTCAGGCTTTTGAAGCCATGCAGCTCGCCGACGAACTCACCGCCGACACAATGGCTCAGTGGCAACGCAACAATTCGCCACGACACGCCGATGACCTTTTGACCGCTGCATGCGCTTTGGCCGAGTCGCAGATAGCTGCCGGACGACTGAAGCAGGCCATAAATACCGCACTCAAAGCTATAGCCACCACTGCCCGCACCGAGGCCGGCAACGAACAGCGGATGATATGCTATCTGACAGCATGGAATGCTCTTGAGCAACTGCTCAACCTTACTATTCCCGATGACAGCCGACGCAATGCCGTAGCCGACGCCACACGCCATCTTGGCTCTCTGCTCTATCACTATTATTACGCCACAGGCCGCGACAACCCCGATTGCGCCGCTCTGCATGATGCATATGATGCTCTGAAAGTAATGTCCACTCTTGTAAAAATAGACTCGGACGCCGATACAACACAGACACTGCATCTGCTAATATCATCACTCGGAGCTGCAGATATCGCCGAATAAACATACCTTACATAAAGAGCCGGACTGCATAATGCAATCCGGCTCTTTATGTAGCGTATGAAGCGGCTTAGAAAAGCCATGCGGCTGTCACTGTCCAGAAACGATTCTTCCCATCAGCTCCATCAGGAGTCTCATAGGCTTTCGACAGGCCAAGGCCATAATTGCCGGCCAGCTGCAGATGCTTGAACAACTCTACACCAAGACCGAAATTCCACGAGAAATTGGATTTATTGTCATCAAGACCATCAACTTTGGTATGATGCACAAGATATGCCCACTCAGGACCGGTAGAGAGGAATGGCACGACAATACGGTTCACAACAGGAAAGCTGAAACGATACTTCAGGTTAACAGGGATAGCAACATAATCACTGTGGAAATTCTTACCGGCCTCACGACGCACATACATCAGCGATGCATCAAACGCAAAACCAAGCAGCGGCATATGGCCGTCAATCATCACACCTCCGGTAAATCCGGTACGGTTAGCAGTGTTTAACACATCCTTGTTGAAATGAAGCTCATTCACACAGATACCGACTTTCGGGCCAAATGAAATCTGGGCCGATGACGGCAGGGCAAATGCCAATGCGACAATGACAGTTGCAAGAATAGTTGATAGTCTCTTCATAAAATATATTTTATAAGTATTATGGTTTATTGTCAGCGTATACGTGTATCCATATCCGCACCACACTTGAAGCGAACAGCCCGACGGCCCGGAATTTCGATATGCTCGCCCGTGTGAGGATTATATCCGGCACGAGGCATCTTCTCTGATACAGAGAATGTGCCGAAGCCGGCCAGAGAAACCTTGCCGTCCATCTCAAGAACGTTGGTTATCGTATCGAAGCAGCAGTCAATAACCGCACGCACATCGTTACGCCCTACGCCGGTAATATCGGCCACCTTGGCTACAAGTTCGGTTTTATTCATGATGATGAGAGATCGATTTACGGTAAAAAATATAGCGGAATATGCTTTATATACATAGCAGCTGTATTCAGGTCTAGACCTTTTATCGCACAAATTTACATTTAAAATTCATATTTCACGGCCTTTCTGTTAAATTTTGTCGAAATTTTCTTTAAAAATGCTGTATTAGGATGGCTGGATGTGGCATTCCGGCTATTTTTACGTAATTTTGCAAGTTGAAATTTTAATGAGAAATATTGTAATCTGACTTATGTTACGCAACGGCAACTCATTCTGGAGCGCCATGCCTCCGGTAACCAAAAATCTCATCATAATCAATGTAATCATATGGATTGCCATGATTGTGCTTCCCGCTTCCACTACCGGGAAAATACTCGATATCGGAGGGCTCCATTACTGGAAAGGCAACGACTTCCATGTGGCCCAGTTGTTTACATACATGTTTATGCATGATACCGGGAGCATCGCCCACCTGTTTTTCAACATGTTCACCCTGTTCATGTTCGGCATCACTCTCGAACGCGTGCTCGGGGGACCGCGCTATCTGTTCTACTATATCACATGTGGAGTAGGAGCCGCCATTATTCAGGAATTTACCTGGATGCTTACAGCCGAGAATATGGCTATAAAGATTCTGTCCAATGCATATGGAGTCGGATTCCCCGAAATGGCCGACGCAATAAATCGCGTCGATATGGGTTTCACGGTAGGCTCAGTGGGCGAAAGTCTTCAGACATTTTACAATCATTACCTGGTGACGATAGGCGCGTCCGGCGCCATCTATGGTGTGCTGCTGGCCTTTGGAATGCTCTTTCCCAATCGTCCGCTATATCTTATGTTTATCCCCATCCCGATAAAGGCCAAATGGATGGTAATCGGCTACGGCATCATCGAATTGGGATTGGGCATCAGTTCAGCTACCGACGGCATCGCCCACTTCGCTCACCTTGGCGGCATGATATTCGGCGTGCTTCTTATTCTTTACTGGAAACATCAAGGTGTAATCCGCAGAAATGATTTCTATTAATCCGCTCACAACAATGTGGCACAACAGTTCTGCCACAGTACGGCTTATAATCGTCAACACCGGAATTTTCGCCTTAATCATACTCGGCCGGCTCGTCGCGTCTCTGTGCAATTCCGGTATAATGGTCGAGCTTATGCCCCTGATTGAGTGCCCCGACAGCATGCTTATGCTTGCCTCGCGCCCATGGACACTGCTCACCTACATGTTTGTGCACGCCGACCTGTTCCACCTCATCTTCAACATGCTGTGGCTCTACTGGTTTGGAAGCGTGTTCATGCTTACAGGCATCTCCAGGCAGATTTACTTCCTATATATTGCAGGAGGCATAGCCGGAGCGCTGATGTTTGTAGCCGTAGGCACAACTCCTCCATGGCACAGCTATGGTCTTCTCGCCGGTTCTTCGGCATCGGTCATGGCTGTCGTTACAGCCACTACAGTGCTCCACCCCGACTACCGGTGGAATATGATTATATTCGGAGAGGTGGCTCTAAAATGGGTCGCTGTGATAACCATCGTTATAGCAATGCTTGGCGATGGTAGCAGAATAGCCCATATCGGCGGTGCCTCTGCAGGAATAATATATGCAGTGGTGCTGACACGCGGTCGTGATCTTTCTGCCTTTCTCTCGCGTTATAACTGCCACAGAAAGAATGCTAAAAGCAGTACATCCGGCTTCAACAAGGCATCCGGGGGGAGCAGGACAAACGAAGAGCAGCTTGATGAAATCCTTGACAAAGTGCGCCGGTCGGGCTACGCATCTCTGTCCAGTTCCGAAAAAAAGAGACTGATTGATATATCCCGCCACACCAAAGATAATGTATGAATATAAATCCGATAAGTAGATTAATACGATTTGGCATCCTCGCTTTCGACATTCTCGTAGCGGCCGGACTGCTCTTATCCGCATATGGAGGTGCCATTGACCCCAACAAGTCAGTCTGGCCTCAAATATTCGGTATGACTTTCCCGGCATGGATTATACTCATGCTTGTAATGGTGCCCGTATCGTTTATCATATGGCGCAAATCGGCATTACTCCCGACAGCGGCTCTCCTAATAGCCATGCCGGCAATTCTTACAATATCACCCCTTCATATCGGGGGGGCGCTATCACAATCGGAGCGTGCCAGCAGTTTTTCAGTAATGACATATAATGTATACGGCTTTGTCGACCACGAGTTCGAGTCAGATGACTCCGGCGGAAAAGGAGCAAAAGAAAGCCGAAGTCTGCAACAGATTATCGACACTCAGCCTGATATCGTATGCATACAGGAAGGATATAACCCCAACTACAGATTCAAACTGCAGATGGATACCATCAACAAGATATATCCATATAGCAATTTCATACCCGAGGGCGGAGAGATTATATTTTCTAAATATCCTTTTAAAATCGTCCCTACTCCACAGCCCGCATGGCATACAGCCCATTATTCCGCATACGAACTTGATGTGGACGGGCATCCGCTGCTCGTTGTAAACTGCCATCTGCAATCAATCGGACTGACACCCGACGACAAAGCGCTATATCGCGAACTTACCGACAAACGTATCGAATCCCCTACCCGCTCTGAACTCTCAAAGGTAAAAAACAGCATCCTGTCAAAACTCGCGATTGCATTCAAGCTACGCGCCGAACAGGCACGACACATCCGACAGTTCCTTGAGGAGCATCCGGGCAACGCGATTCTTGTCGGCGACTTCAACGACGTGCAAGGCAACTACGCCTACCGGTGCATCTGCAGCGCCGGAATGCGCGACGCCTATGCCGACAGCGGATTCGGTCCGACAATCACATACATCGACAACAGATTCTATTTCCATATCGACCAGATATTCTACCGTGGAGACATGCGCGCCGTCGATATAGTGCGGGGCGATATAAAAAGTTCCGACCACTATCCGATGACTGCCACATTCGTATGGAATGCTTCTGATATCTCTCACACCGACTAATTCACCAATCAATATCATAAATATTTTGAACCGTTTATTAACTACCCTCGCATCAGCCGCTATTGTGGCCGGATGCGCCTTGACAAGCAATCATGCCATGGCCCAGCAACGTCAGAATCCGTTTCTGGTAAAGTATGACACTCCCTACCAGATTCCGCCGTTCGACCGCATCACTGTCGCCGACTACCTCCCCGCTCTGAAGGCAGGAATAGCCGAACAACAAAAAGCAGTCGATGCCATAGTCAACAACCCTGAAGCCCCGACCTTCTCAAACACCATTGTAGCCCTTGACCACAGCGGGCAGACTCTTGAGAAAGTATGCATGGTATTCTTCAATCTCGACGAATCAAACTCGACTCCCGAGATGACAGCCGTAGGCGAAGAGTTCTATCCTCTCTATTCAGCCCACACCGATGAGATTTCGATGAATCCCGGTCTGTTCAAGCGCATAAAAGCTCTATACGACAACCGCACATCGGCCGGCTATACACGCGCGCAGATGCTCGCTGTAGAGAAAGCCTACAAAGATATGGTGCGCAGCGGAGCGCTCCTCGATGCCGACAAACAGGAACAGCTAAAGGCCATCAACACATCTCTCGCCGACCTCTATCTGAAATTCAACAAAAATCTGCTTGCGGCCACCAACGAATTCTCAATCGTGGTCGATGACAGCAACGAACTGGCAGGCCTCCCCGCTACAAGCGTGGCCGTAGCAAAGGCCGAGGCTGAAAAGCGCGGTCTTGGTGAAGGCAAGTGGGTGTTCACCCTCCACGCCCCTTCACGCCTCCCCCTCCTTCAGTATGCCGACTCTCGCTCTCTGCGTGAGAAAATGTACAAAGGATACACCACACTCGCATCCTCCGGAAAATACAACAACTATCCTGTAATCGCCGAAATCGTAAAGGCACGCACACGCAAGGCCAACCTGCTCGGATATAAGAACTATGCCGATTACATGACAGAGAATGTCATGGCCAAGAACGTGAAAAATGCCGAAGACCTCCTCATGCAGATCTGGAAACCGGCTACCTCCCGTGTGGCCGAGGAAGTAGCCGAGATGCAGGCTCTCGCCAACAAAGAGGGACACCAGATCACTATCGAACCCTGGGACTACTATTACTACGCCGAAAAGGTGCGTAAAGCCAAATACGCTCTTGACGAAGACGAGGTGCGCCAGTATTTCCATGTCGACAGTGTGCGCAAAGGCATATTCACCATGGCCAACAGACTGTATGGTGTCACATTCACCGAAATGCCCGACGCTCCCAAGTACGACCCCGAAGTTACTGTATATGATGTGCGCGACGCCGACAACAATCATGTGGCAGTATTCATGACCGACTATTTCACCCGCTCCTCCAAGCGTCAGGGAGCATGGATGAGTGAGTTCAAGGGCTCATGGGTAGGAGATAACGGCGAGGTAGAGCGCCCCGTCATCTTCAACGTCTGCAACTTCACCCATCCTACCGGCGACTCTCCCTCGCTGCTCACAATCGACGAGGTCGAGACCATGTTCCACGAATTCGGCCACGGCCTCCACGGCATGCTCTCACGCGCCAAGTATAAGAGCCAGGCAGGTACCAATGTCGACCGCGACTTCGTAGAACTCCCCTCGCAGATTCACGAACACTGGGCAATGGAACCGGAACTTCTGCGCCAGTTCGCCCGCAACTACAAGACCGGCGAAGTAATACCCGACGCTCTTATCGAGAAGCTACAGAAAGCATCGACCCACAACCAGGGCTTCACTACCACCGAACTCGCCGGAGCCGCTCTGCTCGACCTTGAATGGGGCAAACTCACCTCGGCCAACGATATAGATGTCGAAGGCTTTGAGAAGGCTGTAGCCGCCAAGCTCGGAATGCCACGCGAGGTACAGTACCGCTACCGTTCTCCCTACTTCAAGCATGTATTCGGCAGCGACGGATATGCTTCGGGATATTATACATATCTTTGGGCCGAAGTGCTCGACACCGACGGCTTTGAGCTCTTCAAGGAGCGCGGCATATTCGACCCCGCCACAGCCAAGGCTTTCCGTGAGAATGTGCTCGAAATGGGTGGCTCGGAGGATCCGATGCAGCTATACATCAACTTCCGTGGCCGCAAGCCCGACGCAAATGCCCTGCTCCGCAACCGCGGACTTATTCCCGAGGACAATAAAAACATTCCTGTGAAATCGGCCGAAGGAAAATAATACATAGGATTCATTAATCTATAATAACGGCGGCATGCTGTCATCTCAACAGATAGCATGCCGCCGTTATTTATAGCCGGTTCGACACTCACGGCCACACTTACCCGATTCCATTTTTATCTTTGTCTCAACGGAATAGCTGATAGCCAAAGAAAGCCAATCCAAATGTCGGAAGTAAAGTAAACGTGCCGATTGTCAGAATGAGATAACCAAACAATCCGATATCCGCATAAGTCTCTTTGAAAAACCACGTATAAAGCGGGGTACTAATGAAAAAAGATACCCAAAAGATTGCAGATATAATCAAAAGAAAAATCGCCTCATATATAATTCCAAATACCGCCCAATGCTTTCCGTCTGCCATAAGCCATGTCATAAGACCGCTTATCAGGCACGAACCTACTATAATCAGTTTAAACCCCAACATGCTTGAGCCGAACAACAAGTTGACGATTTCCATCAGCAATACTGAATACAATATGCAGAATCCTTCAAATATCAAAAAGCGTTTATCCGTCAGTCTCATAGTTGTTCCAGGAGTTTTCGGGTTGAGTTTATGATGTCTTTCCATGACGCGCCGTCAAGGTCAAAAGACAGGGCGCGGGAATAATCCCAGTCAAGACCTTTGCCATCGGTGGCTTTCCGGGTTGGCAAAATCTCCAGAGTGCAGCTGTCATGTTTCAGCAGCACGCCTGTGGAGTGTTGGTAAAGCTGTCGCCATGAGCGTTGCTTCATGGCTTTGATCAGTTCTGCGTTTTTCAGCTCCACATATTTGCCATGCAGACTTGCATGGAATATTTCCATTAGAGTATTCTCAAATTCTCCGTTACTACAGCCTATGGGGAGGAATTTAATCGGAAGACTCGCAGTGACATTATATACTGTAACAAATATATATTCTTTGTCGGTGCGGTAAATACGACACCTTCCAGTGCCATCCAACTCCGGGCAGCTGTCGTTGTATTTTCGATTGATTTTTCGCCATCGGTATAGTGCCAGAACAATCGCAGCGAGGACGAATATTGCGACCGAACCATACGACGGGTCATCATAATATTCAAACACCGTCATATTATTCTCCGGGTTGTCTTTCTGGTATACCACACCTATGCTGTCGCCAACGGCAAAACCATTGGCATGAATTCCGCACAAAGGAGCGATATCGGAGAAAATATCAGCCCAACCACCAGACTCACATACAACGAAGCCGCAAAGCGAGCCGAATCTTTCTTCTTTATATAAGTATCACAAATGCGTATATAAACCCATTCGTCTATCGGTCAGCTTCATATATCTATATTATTTACGGCCATTGCTTTTCTATCATTATGCCATCGCGTGTGTAATACTTCCACGTTCCGATATTGTCGGTGTAATCTCCTTCTCTATCCCAATCATGGAGCATCCACCCTTCGGCTGCAAGTTTGCCATCCTCATAGTATTGACGACAATAGATCAGCGAATCCGGAGCCGATGGGTAGATCGTGTTGACACTGTCGGAATTTGCACGAAGACTATCAAACTTCCATACCGGTTTATATGACTGGAACACTTCTTTAAACAGTTCTTCACGTTTCCCGATGTCAGTTCTGTGTC